>Ga0066662_10000001_pt1 | contig 81142 bp, 58 predicted proteins | sample GraSoiAngelo_111_FD_133939 | JGI IMG/M metagenome (GOLD analysis project Ga0066662, IMG submission 133939) | Grasslands soil microbial communities from the Angelo Coastal Reserve, California, USA - 14_0903_12_40cm | ecosystem: Environmental > Terrestrial > Soil > Grasslands | place: USA...
CGCGCCGCGCGAGCTCCTCGGCCAGGAAGCCGTCGGAGTCGTGGCGGGCGGCCAGACGGATGGCCCGTGCGTCCGGAGCCAGCGTCTGCACGAGCACCCGTCCGCCGGCGATCCCGCGTCCGGCCCGGCCGGCCAGCTGGGTGACGAGCGCGAACGTCCGCTCCTCGGCCCGGAAGTCCGGAAAGCGCAGCGTCTGATCCGCATCGAGCACGACCCCGAGCCCCGTCGCGAGGCCCATGTTGCCGACGTAGACGACGTCGCGCACGCCCGGCAGCGCCGCAACGGGCGACGCATCGGCCGGCGCGAGCGGGTCGAAGCCGTTCGGCGCGAGCACGACCTTGGCCGGGTCGACGCCGCGTGCGACGATCTGCCGGCCGGCCGTCGCCGTCACGCACGTTACCAGCGCGGCACGCGCGTAGAGCGCCTCCGCGACGCGCCCCGTGATGCGCGCCAGGGGCGAACCGGGCGCCCACGACCCCATGGCGACCGCGATCTCCGGCCAGACGTCGCGCACGTCGACGACGAGCGCCGCGACGTGCGCCGCGGCAGCCAACAGCGCGGGCAGCGCCAGCGTGATCGGCGGGGACGACACGACGATGACATCGTACTTCTCGCGCCGGGCTACGATGCGCAGCGTGATGCCGAGCGCGACCGACAGCCAATTCAGCACGCGGTTTCCGGGCAGGCCCGGTCCCGCGGCGTAGGTCCATACGCGCTCCACGGTCACCGCGCCGTCGCTTTCGAGACAATGGCGGCGGCCACGATACCGGGCCGCTACGACGCCGTCCGGAAACGACGGCATCGCCGTGTACACGTGCACGGCGTGGCCAGCCTCCGCGAACGCCTGCGCCATCGCCGACACCCGGTTCGCGGCCGCGCAGGGCTCCGGCGGAAAGAACTGCGCGATCAAGGCGATCCGTGCCACGGCGCGCTCGTTCGACCAACGCGGATCGAGAGCCGCTTTTACCGAAGAGATTGAAGATGCATATCGAGCGGATCGAGGGGCTCGATCGATTCGAAGCCGAGCGAGAATCGTGGGAGCGGCTCGAACGAGCCGACCCGCTCGCCTCGGTTTTCACGTCGTGGCGGTGGCTTCGCGCGTACCGCCCGGTCGCGAAATACCAGGCCTTCGCGCTCGCGCTGCGCGACGGCCACGAGACGGTTGCATACTTGCCGCTCGCACGCGGCGGCTCGATCCTGGACCGCGAACTGTACGTCGGCGGAAACCCCGCAGCCGACTACACCGGAATGATCGCTGACCCGGCGCGGGCCGAAGCTGCCGTCGGCGCGTTCGCCGATGCGGTGCTCGCCGAACCGTGGGACGGCTTCAACGCCACCGACGTGAACGACCCGCGGGTCGAAACCTTGGTGCGCCGCCTGGTCGACCGCGGCCTGAAGATCGAGTCGACGGACGAGACCCCGGGGCGGTCCTGCGCGCTGCCGGACACCTGGGAGCGGTACATCACCGAGCGCATCTCCGCGAAAACCCGCGTCAACATGTTGCGCGTCGAGCGCCGCCTGGCCGAAGCGGTGCCGGCGTTCCGCATCTCGGAACCGACCGCGCAGGACATCGATGCGCACGTCGAGGCGATGATCACCGTCAATCATGCGCGGTGGGGCGGGAACGTCGTGAAAGCGCGCCGCCGCTATGGCGGACTGTTCCGCGGCGCCTTCGATGCCGGAATCCTGCGCTTGTTCCTGTACTGGGACGGCGACAAGCCCATCGCGGGCGCGGCGGCATTCCTCGATGGACTGCGGTCGTCGTTCGGACTGTATATGCTCGGCTTCGACGAATCGTACGAAAAGCTGTCGCCCGGCAAGGGGTTGATCGGGCGCGCGATTCGCGCGGCGATCGACGCTAAGTTCCAGCATTTCGACTTCCTGCGCGGCGATGAACCGTTCAAGGAACGGTATGCGCCGGATCTCCACGCCACCAAGCACTTCCGGCTCACGCGGCCGGGCTTGCGCGCCGAGGCGATCGCGTTCATGCGGCCGAAAGTCGCGACGGTGAAGCTGCAGGTCGCCAACCTCCTGTACGGCGGCGGCCGCAGCTTCTAGCGATGCGGTTGCTGCACGCCGCCGACTTCGGCGGTGTCGCGCCGGGCGGGTTCATTCCGATGATTCTGGCGATCGCGCGGCGCGTGCGAGCCCGCGGCGACGAGTTCGCGCTCGTCGTGCCGCGCGCCGAAGGCGCGACCTGGTATCCTGCGGCGCGTGCCGCCGGCGCAGAGCTGCACGTGGTGCGCGACGGATTCGAAGCAGCGCGCGTCGCGCGCGCATGGCGCGCGGACGTGGCGCACGTGCACTTCTTCGGCTGGGAAATCCCCGTCACGCTCGCGTTGTGGCCGTCGCGCTGCCGCATCGTGTGGCACGCGCACTCCACATCCGCGCGTGACGGGCGCGTGCACCGGACGGCGGCGGCGTTCGTGAAATATCGCCTCGCCGGCGCGCGCGTCGCGCGCTTCGTCGCGGTGTCGCACGCGGTGGCGGACGAGATCGCGTTGCTCGGCGCGCCGCGCGCGCGCATCGCCGTGCTGCACAATGCGATCGATGCGACGCGCTTCGTGCCGCCGAGCGCGCTCGAACGCGCAGCCGCACGCGGCGCCCTGGGGCTCGGCGCGAACGACCGCGCGATCCTGTTCTTCGGCCGTGACCCGGTGCTCAAAGGTGCGGACGTGCTCGCCGAGGCGCTCGCTCGCGAACCGCTCGGCGCGGAGCGCGAGCTCGCGATCGTGAGCGTGGCGACGCCCGATGGGGCGCGCGGCGCGTTGGCGCGTCATGCGCGCGTCGTCGACGTCGCACGCGCCGATGACGTCGTCCCGCTGCTCTGGGCGTGCGATGCGCTTGCGGTGCCGAGCCGCGGCGAGGGCTTCGGCCTCGTGCTCGTCGAGGCACTCGCGACGGGGCTGCCGGTCGCCGCGAGCGATTTGGCGGCGCTGCGCGAGGCCGCCGCGGGCGATCCGGCAGTGCGTTTCGCCGCGCCCGGCGAGGCGGATGCCCTCGCAGGGGCGCTCGGCGCGGCGCTTGCGGCGGGCCGCGGCGACGGGCGCGGCAGCGCGGAGCGCATCACGCTCGACCAATGGGCGGAGCGCCTCGATGCGCTGTACGGCGAGATCGGCGCGCGCAGCGTTTAGCGCATCAGGAGCACGGCGGACGCAGGTTCGAGCACGCGCGGAATGCCGCCGACGACGCGTACGCGGCCGCCGCCGTACGAGCTCGCGCCGTCGAATTCGGCATGACGTCCGTACCGCGTCGGCAACAGCGGCAGCTCGGCGACGCCGACCGAGGGATTCACGACCGTCGCGCACGGTCCCGCCGGGACGCCGCCGAGCGCGCATCGCGCGAACTCACGAACGTAGACCGCGCCGCGCCGCAGATCGGCGACCGCGCGCGCGGTCTGCCGAGGCGAGCCGGGAACCAGCTCGATCTCCGGGTAGAGCGCGCGGCCGTCGGACTGCTTTTCGTTCATCCCGAACACCGAGTACAGCGGATCGTACGTGAGCAAGAACGCGGCATACGCATAGGTGCGGTGCGCCGGATCGGTAGGGCCCGACGGCAGGCACACGGCCACCTTGCGCTTCGCGATGACCGCGAGCAAACCGTCCGACTCGCGCGCGAACCGGTTTCGCGCGCCGGTAAACAGTCCGCTGTCACCGTTGTTGTAGCAGCCCTCGAACATCTGGCCCATCACGTAAGGGAGGGCCAGGAACACCCCGCCGTATGCCGGACCGAGCGTTGCGGGATCGCCGCCGTTGACGATCACCGGCTTGCCCGGGGCCGCCAGCATCGCGGTTTCCGCTGCGACGAATTCGCGGTCGTCGGCGAGCTCGACCGCGCGCGCGTTGAACTCGTAGAAATGGTTCGAGCCGAGCGCATCACCGCTGTACGGGCTGCCGGAGTCGTCCGCGAGAAAGCCGTCGAGGCGCGGCGAGTGCGCGAGGATCGCGCTGGTAGTGCGGCGATACGCGTCCCGCGCGACGGGACTCGCCGGATTGAGCGCTTCCTGATACTGGAAGTTCGGGCTCACGAAGCGGCGTACGCGCCCGCCGGTCGCGTCGTGCATCCAGGCGCGCTCGTCGCGCGCGACCAGGTTTCCGATCGGGCCCTCGCATTTACCCGCCGGCGGCGTGAACGGCGGCGGGCAGTGCGGCACGTAGCTGGGGTCCGTGTACGCGAGCGCGATCTTGCCGCCGGCGCGTTTGAACGCGTCGGCGTGCTGCGCCGTGAAGCCGTCGTCTTCGACGATGTCCACGTGGGAAGCCATGTACGCCGCCGGCACGTCCGCGTTCACGTCGTTCAAGCCGAAATACGCGAACGACCGCACGTGCGCGGGGAACGCGGGCTCCGGTTGCGCCGGCACGCCGGCACTGCCTGCGGCCAGCACGGTCAGCACGAAGGCGGTAAGCGCGAAAACGCGGGCGAGGCAACGATGAAGCGAGCGCATTGGTGCGCTCGCTTCATACCCCGTCAGCGTACGAGAATCGCGGCGCTGCCGCCCGCCAGCGAACCGATCCCGCCGGCCACCGGCTTGGCCTTGCCGCCGTTGTACATGCTCTGGGGGTCGAGCTCGATGTGGCGCGCGTACGCGATCGTGAGCGCGGGGACCGCCGCAGCGGCGCCCGAGGTGTTCACCACCGCGGCGCACGGACCAACGGCGCTGCCGGCGATCGAGCACGACCCGAACTCACGCACGTAGACCCCGCCCACTTTGAGCTGCCCGATCTCGGTGGCGGTCCGGAGCGGCTGCTGCGGGAAGAGCTGCGTCTCCGGATAGAGCGCCTCCCCGTCCGACTGCTTCTGATTCATCCCGTACACCGAGTACGCGGGATCGAACGTGAGCATGAATGCGGCGTACGCGTACAGGCGCCGGGCGGGATTCGTCGCGTCCCCCGTCGGCAAGCAGAGCGCGAGCTTTTTGTGCTTTTGCACGCCGAGCAGACCGTCCGCCTCACGCTGGAATTGCGCGCTCGTATCGGTGTAGAGGCCGACGAGATCGTTGTTGTAACAGCCTTCGAACATCTGTCCCATCACGTTCGGGAGGTCGACGAACGCGCCATCGTAGGCCGGACCCCACGTCGAGGGATCGCCGCCGTTGATCAGCACGGGCTTCCCGGCCGCGGCGAGCATGGCCGTCTCACCGGCGATGTACGCCTGATCGCTTTGGATCTCGACGCCCGGCGCGTTGAAGCGGTAATACAGATTCGAACCCAGCGTGTCGCTCGAGAACGAGCTGCCCGAATCGTCGGCTTGGTAGCCGTCGAGCAGCGGCGACGCCGCCGCGACCGACGCGGTCGTTTGCGCGTACGCATGTTGCGCTGACGCGCTCATCACGTTGAGCGCTTCTTGATACTGGTAGTGATCGCTCACGAAGCGGTTGACGCGCGCGCCGTGCGCATCGTGGATCCACGCCGACTCGTCGGTTGCGACGAGGTTGCCGATGGGGCCGGTGCAGCGACCCGCCGGCGGCGTGAATGGGGGCGGGCAATACGGAACGTACGTCGGATCGGTGTAGGCCAATGCGGTGCTGCCGCCGGCGCGCTTGAACGCGTCCGCGTGCTTCGCGGTGAAACCGTCGTCGTCGACGATGTCGACGTGCGCGGCGACGTACGCCGCGGGGACGTCGCTGTTGATGTCGTTCAACCCGTAAAATGCGAACGTCTTCACGTGTGCGGGCGCACTCGCGCCCGCGGGCTGCTGCACCGCGGGGGACGCAACGGTCAGCGTGGCCGCCGCAACGGCGACGCCGCTCCCCGCGTTTGCACCGAGGTGCGCCGCTCCGAACGCGGCACCGCCGTTGTAGGCGAGCATGATGGAAGCGCCGGGCGCCGCGACCGTCGTCGCGGACAGCACCGTCGTGCCGGATGCGTCGTCATTCGTGAGCGCGATCGGCGTCGCGTACGGATCCGGGCCGACGATCGTATATCCGGCGGCGTCCTGCGCGCTCACGCTGACGGGGATCGACGCGGGCGTGCCCGCCGTGACGGTCGCGGTCGCAAGCGCGACGATCACTTTCGCGACGACGCCGGCGAACGCAACCTTGACCGTGTTCGTCTGCCCGGCGACGATGGCCGCGGTCGTCGAACCGCTCGACAGCAGATGTCCCGTCCCGCCGGTCGCGTCGAAGAGCGCGATGTCGAACGACACCATGCCGGGGTTGACGGCGAGCACCAGCGCGCACGTCGTGCTGCAATCGGCGACTTGCCGGCCGCCGGGATAGGTGACGACCGCCGACTTCGTTCCGGCCGACACGTAGCGCGGGGAGCGCGATTTCGCACTCGCCGCCGTCGCGCTGGGAACCGCGATCGAAATTGCCACGGAAGCGGGTCCCGATCCCGGTGGCGCGGTTGGCGCACCGCCCGGTGCGCTCACCGGCGGGAGCGTCGAGCCGCTCCCACCGCCGCCGCCGCCGCACGCGGTCAATGCCAGTGCGCCTAGGCAAAGCGAAATTCGCCACGCAACCAAACGTGCGTCCATGCAAGCCTCCCGACGGCCGCTGCATTCCGCCGTGACTCGCAAGACAATCGCAGAGCCGGCGCGTCGCTAAGCAACCGCTAAATGATACTTTCGCAGTGCGAAGGCGCCCCCGAGAGTGCCTCCGCCCTATCGTTGTATCGGCCGGTCGGGGCGCTTTCTCAAGCCGTTGCGGCGGTCACGCTCAAGCGACCTCGGGTGCGGCAAGCGGCCGTCTGCGAAACCGCTTCCCCAGTTTCGCGCGGATGCGCCGCATGGCCCACGCGAGCTTCCGCGGATCGTAGTAGACGTGCTTGCCGTCGATCACGACGTCGCCGCGCGTGAAGCTGATCGTGTGAAGGCCCGCGTTGTAGCGGTCGAAGTCACGCCCGTCGAGGCGCCGCACGATGGTCTCGCGGTACGCGGTCGGCGAGAGCTCATCGACGCGTGCAATTGCAACGCCGCCTCCGTACGTACGGGAGCAGTCTTGCCCGGAACGGTACAGGACGCCGTCGACCACGAACGGCCGGCCCGCCGGCCGCGCGCTCGCGACGTCGACGACGATGGGATTGAGCGGGTGCTCCGTCCACGGACCGCGCGCCGAAGCGCTGTGGAGCGCGTACAACGCCAGCGTCGAACCGCGCGACCAGCGCGTGCAAAACGCCCACCAGCGCTCCTCGTGCTCGAAGAGCGTCGTGTCGATGGCATCGAACGGAAAAACCGTTTGCTCGCGGCGCCACACGCCCGGGAATCGTTCGCACCGGTACAGAGCGGCCTCATTCGCAGCGCACGTCTCCGGGACCATGTACAGTTCGCCATCGATCTCGACCGGATGCGGGAAACTGAGATGCGACGGCAGATCGAGCGCGCGCGTGGAACCGACCACGACGTCGTTGTCGTCCAGCACGAGAGCGTCGATCACGCCGCGGTTGCGGCCATACTCGAATTGCTCGACCAAAAGCGCGCGCACGCCGTCGCGTTCCACCACGAACGGATCCGCGATGAAGCTGAACGGGGTGGGCTGCGGGAGCCACCGCACGGTGAGCGGCTCGCCCGAGACAAGCGCTCGCGCTCCGCCGGCCGCGAAGCCGACGTTCCATTCCGTGATCTCGAACAAAACGTCGAAGAGGGCACGCTCGAGGTTGAGGCCGAGCCGGAACGCGAACGCGAACCACTCGCGGACCGAGAGCCCTGGTCGCCGAGGTACGATGCGTGCAGCCGTGACAGCAAGCGGCGAAGCGGCGCAGATTGCGGCGACGAGCGTCGCGGGCCATCGACCGGCTTCGGCAAGGGCGAGGCGCACCGTACTTGCATACCAGCTGGTGACGCCGAACCGGCCTGCGCGCAAACACTCACGGCGGCCGTCGATGCTGCGCACGAGCTCGACGTCGAACGTCGCCGCCCCCGTCGAAATCTCGTGCGCGAACGGCAGCGCGGTCGCGCCGGAACCGCCGAGCTGGAACGACCAAACGCCGAGCGCCGCGGCACTCGCCACGCCGGTACCGCTCAGGTCCAGCACGAGATCCGCTGCACCGAGATCGCCGTCGCCGGCGTCGGGCTCCAACGTTGACGCGGCGAGCGCCGTCCCGCGCAGCCGCGCGCTCAATCCCGACGGCTGTTTCCACGCTGCGCCGGCCACGCGCGCAACGCGCACGCGAACTCCGCCGACCGCGCGCAGCGCGTCAACGCAAGCGCGCTGCCACGCGGGGACCACGGAGCCGGTGACGGCAACGACGACGTTCACGACGGCGCAGGTTCCACGCGGCGCACGCGGCTCGGCCGCGGCGCCGGCGGCGGCACGTAGGTGACGGGTGCGGCTCCGCGCGTGCGGGTCCGCGCCAGCACCCCGATCTGCGCGACCGTCGCGTAGACGATCCAAACGTACTTATAGTTGGCGAGGTCGATGAACAGCGAGCACACGCCGAGGGCGACGAGCGCGGCCGTGAACGCGACGCGGAGATCGTACAGGGGGTGGTCGCGCGAAATGCGCCGCAGCGGCCGGAACGTGGTGAGGTACGCGGCCAGCATCAGGACACCGCCGACGACGCCCAGCTCGATGAGTGCGTGCAACGGCGTGCTGTGCGGGGGTCTTGCCCAGCCCGCATTATAGGATTGAAAGACGGAGAGGTAATTTCGGTCGTACGCCTCGAGCGCGCCCCCGGCGCCCCATCCGAAGAACGGGCGCTGCTCCCAGGCGAGCATTCCCACCTGCCAAATCGAAGTTCGGCCCGCGCCGCCGCTGGAAAACGCCTCGCCCATGCGCACGCCGATCTGCGGGAACAGCATCACGATGCCGACCAGAACGGGAAGGCCGACGGTCGCCCCCAGAACCAGGCCCACGACCCGCCGCCGCGAGAACCATAACAGGACGCAACCCAGCACGAGCGCCGCGATGAGCGCTTCGCGCGACAGCGACATGATGATTCCGGCCATGATGACGATGAGCGCCACGGCCGAAAAGAACACGCGGGACGGCTTGCGGGCGTGCAGCAGCGCGACGGCGGCGATCGCCAGCGGCGCCAGCAGCGAGTTCGCGAAATGGTTCGGATCGATCGCGCGATTGGCTACGTTGATCATGAGCCGGCCGTTGTCGCCGGCGATCTGCGGCGCGTCGTGCAGCAGGTACATCCCGTACAAACTCGCCGCGATGCCGCCGAACACGAGGCAGGCGCAGATCGCGCGAACGTCGCGCTCCTCGACGGGCGCCACGGAAAGCACGGCAAGCAGCGCGACCAGAGAGAACGTTTGCTGGATGTCGAGCATCGCTTCGGTCATGTCGCCCGTCCACATGATGCTGATCAGCGTCCAGGCGAAGTACGCGATCCAAAAATACAGCGCCAGCGGCGGCTGGTTGAGGCCCTTACGACGGAACGCGTAGACCGCGATGAAGAACGCCGAGGCGATGCCGAGCATCTTCGTGAGCGTCCCCGAGCCCGAGATCTTGAGCATGTTGTCGAACGGGACGAGCACGACGTAGAGCCCGTACGGGAACAGATACGAACGCTTGAGCGCGAGCACCAGCAACGCGGGCGCGACGGCGAGTCCGGCCACGATGGCCGTCAGCCGGAGATCGCCCGTGCCGATCGTGTACACGAGCGCGACCGCGAGCGTTCCGAACACCGTCGCGGCCAACGCGAGCCGAGTGCGGCGGTCTTGCAAGTCAGGACGCGGCAGTCACGGCGTGCGGAGCACGACGCTTGCCGCCCAAGGCGTAGACGAAAAATCCGGCCTGCGCCCACGCGTCCGCAGGCAAGAACGCGCGGGTGTCGATCAGCACCTTGCCGCGGCACAGCGCCGCGACGTGCGCGGGATCGATCTCGCGGAACGCAGCGTGCCCCACCATCAGCACGATGGCATCGCAGTCGCGCACGGCATCGTCGAGCGCTTCGGTGAGCGTGTACTTGTAGCGCTCGGCGACGGGGTCGAACACGCGCGTGCGGTAGCCGCGCTCGTGCAGCAGCTCCTCGACGCGTTCGGTGGGCGACTCGCGCGTGTCGTCGACGTCGGCTTTGTACGCCGCGCCGAGGATCGCGATGCGCGCGCCCTCGCGCGGCGGCACGTACTCGACGATGCGCCGCACGACGACGTGCGGCATGCGCTCGTTGATGCGCCGCGACGTCTGGATCAGCTCGGTGACGAACGGGTTGGCGTTGGAAAGAAAGTGCGGGTCGACCGGGATGCAGTGCCCGCCCACGCCCGGACCGGGTGCGAGGATGTTCACGCGCGGGTGGTGGTTCGCGAGCGCGATCGCCTCGTGCGCGTCGACGCCGAGCTCTTCGCTCAGCAGCGCGAGCTCGTTCGCGAAGGCGATGTTCACGTCGCGGTACGTGTTCTCGATGACCTTCACCAGCTCGGCGGTCACGTTGTCGGTGGTGAAGATCTTGCCGTCGGTGAACGTATCGTAGAGCTCGCGCGCGCGCTCCGCGTCGCCGGGTTTGCGGCCGCCCACGACGCGCGCATTCTCGCGCAGCTCCTTGACGATGGCGCCGGGGATCACGCGCTCGGGGCAGTGCGCGATCGCGACGGTGTCGGGGTCGACGCCGGCGGCGCGCAGCGCGGGGACGACGACGCGGTCCATCGTGCCGGGCGGGACCGTCGATTCAAGCACGATCAAGGCGCCCGGGCGCAGCAGCGGCGCGACGGCCTTTGCCGCGGCTTGAACGAACGAGAGGTCGGGTTTGTGATCGATCGTCGGGGTGGGGACGCACATGACGTACGCGTCCGCGCCGCCGGGCAGCTCGTCGGCCAGCGTCAGGTGGCCCGAATCCAGCGCCGCCAGCACCAGCGCGCGGACCGCTTCCTCCTTGACGTGCGGGGCGCCGTCGCGCAGCGACGCCGCGACGCGAGGGTCGACGTCGTAACCCACGACCTCATGCCCGCCAAGCGCCATCATGGCGGCGGTGGGCAAGCCGATATAACCGAGACCTTGAACGCAGACCTTCATCCGTGAACTCCGAACAAGCAAGTGATCTCTCGCCGAACGTACCCTCGCGAGAGCGTCATTACACCGTCACGAGCAGCGCCATGAGCCGTTCAGTCGTCCGCGCGACGTCGAAATCCCGCTCGACGCGAGCGCGCGCGGCGTCGCGCAGCCGGTCGCGCAACGCCGGATCGCTCGCGACGCGCTGAAGCGCCATGGCCAGCGCGGCCGGATCCGAATGCGGGACCAGCAGCCCCGTCGTCCCGTCGACGAGCTCGCCGACGCTGCCGGAGTCGGTCGCGACGACCACCGTGCCCGCCGCCATCGCCTCGAGCAGCGCGACCGGCACGCCTTCCATGAGCCCGCCGGCGCCTTCGACGCTGGCGATCAGCGACACGTCGTAGGCGCCGTGCTGGAGCTGCGCCAGCAGCTCGTCGTGCGGCACGTTGCCGGCCAGGTGCACCACGTCGGCGAGCCCCGCGCCGGCGATCAGGCCGGCGATCTCCTCGCGCTGCGGACCGTCGCCGGCCAGCGTGCACGAGAACGACACGCCGAGCCCGCGCAGCAGCGAGAGCGCTTGGACGAGCACCGGGTGCCCCTTCACCGGCACGAGCGCCGCGGCGCAGAGGATCCGCAGCGGCCGCGCGCCGTCGCGCAGGCGGCCCCAGCTGTCGCCGGCGACGACCGGTACCCGGCCGGACGCGGCCAGCTCGACGCCCAGCCGCACGACGGTCACCTTGGCCGGATCGCCGCCCGTGCGCGCGAGCAGATCGCGCCGGCCGCGCTCGGAGATCGTGCGCACGAACGCGGCGTCGCGGACTTTGCGCGCGGCCATGTTGTTCTCGTACACGTCCCAGCGGTGCGCCGTCGCGCTGAACGGGATCCCCGCGACGCGCGCGGCGATCCAGGCGACGGTCGCGGGCGTCGACAGCCAGTACGCGTGCAGGTGGTCGAGCCGCCGCGCGCGCGCGAGCTCCGCGACGGCCAGGCCTTTCGGCACGACGGCGAGGTTCTTCAGTTTCGCGCGCCACGGGTAGGGCTCGCGCAGCAGCGCGCCGACGGTGCTCAGCGCGCGCAGCGGGTGCCGCGCGAACGCGCCCGCGGCGAGCCCGAACGTCGCGAGCCCCGCGAGCGGCAGGCGCACGACCTCGCCGGGGACGCCGTCGAAGCCGCGCTCGGCGGCTGTGGGCGACGTCGGGATCACGCTTACGCTTTCGAGCCGCGGCGCGAGCGCGCGCAGCTCCGTGTGAAGGTACGGTTCTTTCGGCCCGAACGGATACTTCGCGGAGACGAGCCCCAGCCTCATGAGGCCGGGCGCGGCACCAGCACGGGTTCGGGTTCGGGTTCGGCCGCATGCGCCGCGCGCGTCTCGACGTCGAGCGCCGTGCGCAGCGCTTTCGACATGAACGGCCGCTCGAACACGCGGTAGAACCCGTACGCCAGCACGACGACGGCCGGGATCAACACACCGTACGCGACGATCGCCGCCGCCGCGCCCGCGTGCCAATGCGCGAGACACGCGCCGGTGAGATCGACCAGCGGCGCGTGGATGAGGTACAGGCTGTACGAGAACGACCCGAGCAGCACGACGGGCCGCAGCGCGAGCAGCCGCGCGGGGACGATGCGGTCGTTCGCGCTCGCCGCGACGAAGAACAGCGCGACCGCAGCGCCGATCGCGAGGTCGGCGGGCCACAGCGCACCGTCTTGCGTGGTACCGTCGACGAACGGCGCGGTGAGCACGACGCCAAGCGCGAGCGCGGCGAATGCGAGCAGACCCCACGGCACGCGCCGCAGGGACGCGATGCGCGCGGTGCATGATGCCGCGAGGACGCCCATGCCGAACAGCCCGCACAGCCACGGCCACGTCCAGTCCAGCGTGTGGAACACGAAGTGCGGGATGAAGCCGACCACGAGCGCGGCCGCGAGCTGCGCGACGACGCCGAAGCGCCGCCACAGCGGGATCAGCAGCAGCGCGAACACGACGTAGATCTGCGACTCGAGACCGATGCTCCACAGCGGGCCGTTGAGATACTCGGTCGTCGCGAAGAACAGGTTGTGGATCAGCACGATGTGCATCGCCGCGGCGAGCGCGATGTGCCCGTAGTTGAGGTGTCCGCCGGCGATCACGACGGCGAGCGACCACACCGGCACCGACAGCAGCACGACCGCGACGTACGCAGGCATCAGCCGGCGCGCGCGCGCCTTGAAGAACGATTTCACCGAAAACGCGCGGCCGGCCCGGTTCGCGACCGGCAGCGCGAGACAGTAGCCCGAGATCACGATGAAGATCGTGACGGCGAAGTGCCCGTACTGCAAGAACGGCGTCCATGCATACCATGCCGTCAGCGGGCCGGCGCCGTGCTGCACCGCGGTCTGCCACACGTGGAAGATGAACACGTACAGGGCCGCGACGCCCCGCAGTCCTTCGACGTGCGGGTAGAACGTGCGGCCCGCGATTCGCGTCGGGGCGCTCATCGCGCTACGCCGCTTTGTGGAAGAGGACTTCGGCGGCGGTCTTCAGGCAGACCGCGACGTCCATGAACAGCGACCAGTTCTCGACGTAGAACAGATCGCCGCGCAGCTTGTCGGGCACGTCGTCGAAGCCCACGACGCGCTTGCCGTACACCTGCGACCAGCCGGTGATGCCCGGCGGCATGATGTGGCGCTCGGCGTAGCGCGGGTACTTCTGCTCGAACTGCTCCACGAACACCGGGCGCTCCGGGCGCGGGCCGACGATCGACATCTCGCCTTTGAACACGTTGAACAGCTGCGGCAGCTCGTCGAGCGACGTGCGGCGGATGAACTTGCCGACGCGGGTGACGCGCGCGTCGCCGACCGTGGCGAACTTCGCGCCGTCCTTCTCCGCGTTGAGCCCCATCGAGCGGAACTTGTAGATGTTGAACGTCTTGCCGTCGCGGCCGACGCGTTCTTGGCGGTACATCACCGGCTCGCCGTCCTCGAGCGAGATCGCCGCGGCGACCAGCAGCATCACGGGCGCGAACAGCACGATCGCGACGGCCGACACGGTGAGGTCGAAAAGACGCTTGCCGAGCCGCGAGCTCGACTCCGTGGCCTTGAGCGGCTTGGCGACGATGAGCGCCTGCTTGCCGATCGACTCCATGTGGAGGTCGTAGGCGTGGACGCGGATGCGCGGCGGCGCGAACGCGATCGTGAGGTTGACGCGCTGCGCGGCGGCAAGCACTTGCGGCATCTGCGACGGTGCGAGGATCTCGGTGAACACGAGCGTGTCGCAGCCCCATTCCACGGCGTGGCGGAACCACGGCTGCGAGGCGACCGCGTCCGGCGTGAGCGCACCGACCGCGTCGATGTTGGGGACGGACAGGCGGAACACGCGCGCGTTGGGCAGCGAGCGCATCGCGTCTTCGGCGAACTCCAGGCGGGACGGGTGGCCGACGACGGCGATGCGGCGCGGATGCGCCAGCATGATCACGTCGCGCACGCGGTGGGCGATCGCCCGGGCCGAGCCGACCAGCGCGATCGCGAACAGCAGCGCGAACAGCGCGACGAGCCGCGACGTCGACACCAGTGGGAACATCGAGAAGACGACCAGCACCGGCGCCGACGCCAGCGAGAGGGCCGCGACCGCGTGGTAGAACTCGTCGCGCACCGACATCGCGAAGGAGCGGCGGTACAGCCCGAGCTGCCAGAACACCAGCACCGACAGCGCCGCGGTGAGCGTCGCCGGCACCGCGACGTGGCGGATCGGCAGCGACGCGAGCCAGAAGTGCCTGACGAAAAGGCCGGCCAGATAGGTGGCGGCCAGGAAGAGAACGACGTCCGAGGCGACCAGCGCGGCCACCCAAGCCCGCGAGAAAGAATGCACGCCGGGACGAGCGTCGGCGTGCGGGAGGGCGGCGAATTCGTGTTCGAGGGCGACGGCCATTGGCGGTGCGATCCTTGCGGTAACGGTCGCGCTTCAGTGCGCATAACCAATGTCGCCGATCACACTTCGTGCCAAGTGAAGCGCACGTCCCTATTGCGTGCGTCCTTTGGGCCCGCAAACTAGGCCTTTTCAAGTCAAGGGTCCCGGAGCCGAACGGCCCCTCATCACCCCTCAAAAATAGGGGTCGAGCTAACTTCCGAGCCCGTGGACGACCAGCCAGCCGATCACGGCGCAGTCGATCAGCGCGAGGATGCTCAGCGCGACGACGAGGATTTCGACGGCATTGAGCCGGTCGTGGTGCGGCTTCGAGGTGAGGCGCGCCCGGAACTGGCGCGCAGGAAGACCCGAATCCATATGGGCTCCTTCTCGCGGATGCTCGGCCCCGGCGAAAGCCGGTGTTCTCAGGTATCGGCTCGCGTCGCCCGGATGTTTACGGCACGGCGCGGTATCTCGGGGGTATGACGATCCGCTCGTTCGTTTGCGCATTGGCCGCCGCCGGCGGCGTTCTCTTCGGTGGCGGCGGGGCCGCCGGGGCCCAGGCCGTGCCGTTCGATCAAATCGCGGCGGCGCTGGGCGGCGTGCACCAGTTCACGCAGGTGGCGCTCTCGCCCGACGGCCGGCGCTTCGTCTATGTGGACGCCGTCGGCGACCGCAGCGCGATCCGGCTCGCGGACGTGGCGAAGCCGGCCGCCGCCCGCACGATCACCGCGTGCCCGGGCCGGCGGTGCGACGAGAGCGACGTGGCGTGGTCGCCGGACGGGCGGCGGCTCGCGTTCGTCACGACGGACGCGCGCGGCCAGGGTCAGATCGCGGTCGAGGACTTCTCGAGCAGCGGCGGCACGCGCGTGGTCACCGCCGCGAAGGGCCCGCTGTCGACGCCGCGCTGGTCGCCCGACGGGACGCGACTCGCCTTTCTCTACTCGGCCGGCGCGCCGCGCCCGCCCAGCCCGCTCGGGCCGTCGTCGCCCGCCTCGGGCGTGATCGGCGGCAAGTTCTACGAGCAGCGGCTCGCGGTGATCCCCGCGACCGGCCCGGCGACGAGCTCGGGACAGGCTCCGATCCGGCTTCTGGGCCCGGCGGATCTCAACGTGTACGAGTACGACTGGTCGCCGGACGGCACGCGCTTCGCCGCAACGGCCGCGCACGGCAACGGCGACGCGAGCTGGTGGATCGCGGAGCTCTACACGATCGACGCGAAGACCGGCGCCGCCGCGCGCATCCATCATCCCGAGCTGCAGATCGCGTCGCCGCGCTGGTCGCGCGACGGCAAGCGCATCGCGTACATCGGCGGCATCATGAGCGACGAAGCGATCACGGGCGGCGACGTGTACGTCGTCGTGCCGTCGACCGGCGAAACCGCCACCGACGTCACGCCGAACCTGAAAGCGTCCGTCGTGACGATCGCGTGGAACGGCGCGCGCGATCGCATCCTGGCGACCGAGCTCGCCGGCGATCGGATGGTGATCGCGGAGATCGATCCCGACGCGCGCCGTCAGCAGCAGCTTTGGAGCGGCCAGGAGACGATCTATGCGAGCGGCTTCGCCGGGCTCGCGCCGGGTGACGCGGGCGTGTCGCTGTCGCGCGACGGGAAGACCGCGGCGACGATCCGGCAGTCGATCACCGCGCCGCCCGAGATCGCGGTCGGGCCGCTCGGCGCGATGCACGCGGTGACGTCGGCGAACGCGCACGTGCGCCGCTTGACGGGGCCGGCGCGCAGCATCACCTGGACCGGCGACGGCAACCCGGTGCAAGGCTGGCTGATCTTCCCGCCCGACGCGAAGCCGGGCGCGCGCTATCCGATCGTGACGTACATCCACGGCGGGCCGGCGTTCGCGCACTACCCGATCTTTCCGAGCGGGCCGCAAGCGTTTCAAGCGGTGCTGGCGGCGCGCGGTTACATCGTGTTCGAGCCGAACCCGCGCGGCAGCTACGGCCAAGGCGAAGCGTTCACGCGCGCCAACGTCAAGGACTTCGGCTACGGTGATCTGCGCGACATCCTCGGCGGGCTCGACGCCGTGGGCCAGACGATCCCGGTGGACCCGAAGCGCGTCGGCATCTTCGGCTGGAGCTACGGCGGCTACATGACGATGTGGTCGCTCACGCAGACGAACCGTTTCAAAGCGGCGGTGAGCGGCGCGGGCTTGTCGGACTGGCTCAGCTACTACGGCACCAACGAGATCTACACGTGGATGCTCCCGTACTTCGGCGCGACGGTGTACGACGAGCCCAGCGTGTACGCGAAGAGCTCGCCGATCAACTACATCAAGAGCGTGAAGACGCCGACGCTGATGGTCGCGGGCGACCGCGACGCCGAGGTGCCGGTCACGCAGTCATACGAGTACTGGCACGCGCTGCGCGAGCTCGGCATCCCCACGGAGCTGGTGATCTATCCGGGCGAGGGACATCTGTTCGCAAAGCCGGCCAACCAGCGCGACGTCGCGCAGCGCGTGGCAGGCTGGTTCGACCGCTACTTGCGCTGACTACGACGGCAGCGCGGCGCGGATGCTCAGCGCCGTGAGCGCGTTTGCCGCGATCGCGCGCGTCTCTTCGTCGTCGGCGCGCAGGGCGAGCTCGAACGTCGGTTGCGTGTCGGGGTGGCGGTAGGCGGCGAGCGCGCGCAGCGCGGCGCGGCGGTGTTCGACCGCTGGTTCTTCTTCGTATGCTTGCGTCAGCAGCGGGACGCCCCACGGTGCGCGCACGATGCCGAGGTCGCGCAGGAGATTCAGCCTCGTTGCGTCGTCGAAGGCGCCGTCGCGTGGTTCGAATCGTTTGCTCCAGCGGATCTCGGCGCGCTGGGTGGGCGGTTCGTAGACTTGCGCTCGGCGCGGTTCGCGTGGCACTTCCGCTGTGCCCGGCGGCATGGCCGGTTCGTTCGAGTCGATCGGCATCACGTCGCCGACGATCATCGCTTCGCCTGACGCGGAGAGCGCGGGATCGTCGTTTCCGTCCGCTGCGACAGCTACCGTGTCGCCGCCGCGGTCGCGTAGCGCGAACAGCGCTATTGCCGCGATCACGATGATCGCGACGAGGATGAGGATGATCGTCGTCGGCGACACTTAGGCCGGCGCGTGCTGCTGTTCGGCCAGCGCGTCGACCAGCTGCTCGCGCTCTTCGTCCAAGCGCGGGTCGACGGCGCGCGTCGCTGCCGCTTCGAACTCATCCGCCGACAGCCGGCCCAGCTCGGCCAGCGCGTGCTGGAGCGCTTCGCGGTACGGCGTGAAGTCGGCGACGACGTCGCCGTCGCGCTCGAGCTTCGTGCCCATCAGCAGCGAGAGCGCGAGCCACGGCGTCGCGGTGTGAAGCGGCTCGCGCTCGAGCGCGTCGATCGCGGCGCCCAGCTCGTGGGCGCCCACGCTGCCGACGAGCCGCAGCTCGCCGCGCTCGTCGTCGACGGGCGCGCGCTCGCGGCGCAGCGCTTCGAGCACGCCGCGCAGCGACGAGCGCAGCTCGCGCGACTCGAAGTCCTGCGGCGCCGTATGCGCGCCCGGGAGGCGCAGCTTCACGAACAGCGTGTCGATCACGTCGCTGAGCAGTTCGCCGTGGCGGCGCAAACGCGCGCGCAGCACGGCGTCGGCGTCTTCGGCGCCGTCGGGGAAGAGCGCGCGCAGCAGCAGCAGGTGCGGCAGCAAGCCGGGGAACGTCGCTTCGCGCAGGTACGGCACGAGCCAGTCGAGCTTGTCTTCGGTGAGGTCGAGCGTGAGCGTCGCGCCGGAGCGCACGTCGTCGTGCGGCTGCTCGCCGTTGCCGCTCAGCGCGTTCGCGCGCCGCGCGCCGCGCACCGGCACGGCCGGCGGTAATTGCAGCGTGCGGCCCGTGCGCGGCAGTGCGTGCTGCGCGGGCGGCGGCTCCAATGCCGCCGCGGCGTCGAGCACGGAGAACGGCAAGCCCGGTTCGCTCACCGCGAACGCGGCGGTCGAGCGCACGCGCACGGGCTCCGCGCTGACCGAGAGCTCCGGCGCGTCGTCCCAGCTCACGAGCGCGCGCGCTTCGATCGTGGTGCCCGCGGGCAGCGGCGTGTTGACGATCACGCGCAAGCGCGCGATCACCTCGACGCCCGGCCCCACGTCGGCGAGCGTCAAGCCGCTGGGCGTGAGCAGCGGCGACGTGCCGGCGAAATCGAGCAGCGACACGTCGTTGACCGTCGTCGTGCCGTGCGCGTACACGGTTTTGGCGGGCGGTTCGAGGCGCGCGGTGAGGCGCTTCGCCGCGCCGTCGCCGGAGTTGCGCAGCGACAGCGTGTACGTCAGCTCCGCGCCCGCGTCGATCGCGTCGTCCGGCGTGGAGACCAGCGTCGCGTTGTCCGCGAACGCGGGCTCCGCGTGCGTCGCGACGCGCATCGTCTCCAGCGTGAACGGCACGACGTTGAGGCCGCTCACGCGCGCGCCGACTTCGAGCACGTCGCCGTGCGAGATCGTCGCGACCAAACGGAGGTGCACGGTGGCGTCGCGCGTCTCGCCGGCCGGCACCGCGCCGAACACGATGCTCTGGCCGTCGCGCGACGCGCCGTCGACGCCTTCGAGCCGCAATTCCTCGGGCAGCTGCAAGCGCACGCGCACGTCGCGGCCCGCGTCGGTGCCTTCGTTCGCGAGCGAGAGGCGGCACAGCGTCGTGCGGTTGGGGCGCAGCACCTCGTTGCCGGCGAGCGCGAGCTTCGACGTGGCGGCGGAGAACTTCGGGCGCGACGCGACGACGTGCGTCGCGGCGCCGAGCTCGATCGGATCGAGCTGCGCGGTGCGCAGCGTCGCGCGCAGGCGCAGCTGCGTGTCGTCTTCGATCACGGGCGCGACGCGCGCTTCGACGCGCACCGTGCGCGGTTTGCCCGGCTCGAGCGTGTCGAGCTGCACCGCGCCGTCGTCGCGCACCGGCAGCTCGTTCTTGCCTTCGAGCGCGCGCAAGCCTTCGAGTCCCTCGTCGCCTTCGAGCAGCAGCCGCACGTCGGTCGCGACGTCGGCGCCGAGGTTGGCGAGGTGGATCGTCGCGATCAGCGGATCGCCGGGACCCACCCGGCGCGGGCTCTCGCGCACGACGTCGTTGAACGTCGCGGGGAACAGCGGCGCGGAGCGCACCGTGACGGTGCGGTCGAAGCGGCGCTGGCCCTTCTTCCACTCCACGGTCGCGCCGAGCTGGAGCTCGCGCCCGGTGGATTGCGGTGCGACGACGAGCGCGCTCAGCGCGACCTCGACGGAACGGCCCGGCACGAGATCGCCGACGTCGAACAGTCCCGCGTCGTTCGCGCGGTCCACGGTGGGAACGCCGTCGACGGAGCGCGAGCCGGGCGTGTACGCGAGGCCGTCGGGCACGTCGAGCTTCAGCCGCACCGCGCGCGCGATCGCGGTGCCGCTGTTGCGCGCGCGCAGCGCGAGGGCGATGCGCTGGCCGGGCTCGACGTCGTCTTCGCAGTCGGCGTGAAACTCCGTCTCCGCGCCGGCGAACGACGGCGCCGACGCGACCTTCAGCGTCACCGGCGCGAGCGCGAACTCGGCGACTTCTTGCGAGCACACCGCGCCCGACACGGCGATCGCCGTCGCGTCTTCGACGACGGGATCGATCAGCACGCGATAGCCGACGTCGAGGGTCGTGCCCGGGCCGAGCGTCTTCACCGTGATCGCGGGACGGCCGAAGCCGAACGGATCGCGTTCCGAGCCGCCGGCGGCGTGGCCGCCGACGCGCGCGCTGCCGGCGACGTACGTGGTGTTCGCCGGCACCGGCAGCAGCACGATGAGATCGTGCGCGCTGCTCTGGCCGGAGTTGTGCACTTGCGCCTTGACGTGCAGCTCCTGGCCGGGCGCCGTTTCGCGCACCGCGGCGACCGTGAGCTTCGTGAGCGGGTTCTGCAGCTGCGGCTTGCTGCGCACCACGAGGCGCACGACGTTCGAACCGATGAGCGGCACCTCGAACGACGAGATGGCCGCTTGCACGGTGATCGGCGTGCCGTTCTCGATGGTCGGCGCGACAGTGTACGCGAGCGAGATGCGGCGCTCGCTGCCCGCGGGGATGTCGCCGATGTCCGCGCCCGAGCTCTGCAGCAGCGTGGTGAGCCCGCCTTGCTCGTCGAGCGGCGTGTTGTCGATGCTCGCCGTGCCGACGAGGTACGTCAGCCCTTCGGGCAAGCGGAAGCGCGCGCGAAAGCCGGTCGCCGTGCCGCCGCCGAGGTTGCGGAAGGTGAACGTGGCGTGCACCGTCTGCCCCGGCTCGACGACGCGGCCGGGCGAGACCACCAGGGTGCGAAGGCCCTCCGGAAGCAGGGGCGTGTCGGGAGCGAAGACGTCCGTGAGGGTGCGCATCTGAGGGTGACGGGTGCGGAGCGAACGTCCCGGGACCCTGCTTGCAGAAGTCACACGGCCGGTAGACGAATGTCGCAAGAATGATCGTCGCAGCGAGGGTGGGGCCCGCATGATGCAGCGGTTGGTTATCGCGGACGACCTGACGGGCGCGAGCGACGCCGGGCTGCAGTTCGCCAAACGCGGTCTGCGCACGACCGTGTGGCTCGACCGCCAGCCAACGCTGCGCGACATCGACGCCGACGTGGTGGTGGTGGACACCGACGCGCGCGCCGCGGAACCCGAGGACGCCTTCTGGCGGCTCAAGACGCTGCTCGGGCGCGTGCGCCCGCTGACGCCGTCGCGCGTGTTCAAGAAGATCGACTCGACGCTGCGCGGCCACATCGGCGCGGAGCTGCGCGCGCTGTTCGACGCGATGCCGGACGCGCTGGCGATCGTGTGCGCTGCGTTTCCGAAACAGGGCCGCACGTGCCGCGACGGCGTGTTGTACGTGCACGGCGTCCGCGTCGACGAAACGAGCTTCGCGCACGATCCGATCTGGCCGGTGTCCGACGCGCAGGTGTCCGCGCAGCTCGACGCGCCGGCGGCGTCGCTGACGCTGGCGCAACTGCGCGCCGGCGCGGAGAGCGTGTACGACGCGGTCGAGTTCGTGCGCGCGCACGGCATCCGCATCATCGTGGCGGATGCCGAAACCGACGACGACCTGCGCGCGCTCGCCGCGCTGCAGCACGCGCGCGACGACGTGCTGTGGGTGGGGTCATCGGGCCTGATGGAGTATCTGGCGGACGACGCCGCCGCGCACGGTCAGCCCGACGCGCGCCGGATCGTCCCGTGCGCGGCCGGCCCGATCGCGTTCATCATCGGCAGCGCCGGCGACACGACGAAGGCGCAGGTCGACGCGTTCGCCGCCGAGCCCGGCTTCGATACGCAGCTGGTCGACGCCGTCGCCCTGCTCGACGGCAACTTCGAGGTCGCGCGCAAGGCGCGCTCGGCCGCGGCGGCGATGATCGGCGGACTCGACACCATGATCGCGATCGACCGCGAAAACGACGGGATCGCGCGCGCGCTCGCGGAGGGAAAAGCGCGCCACTGGGATGCGCGCCAAACGACCCAATGCATCCGCAACGGCCTGGTTTCGATGAGCGACGTCATGGTGGACGCGGACGGCGGCGGCACCGTGGTGCTCAGCGGCGGTGACGTGGCGCGCGCGTTTTGCGAGCGGCGCGGGATCGAAGGGCTCGAAGTGATCGCCGAGGTGGCGCCGGGGATCCCGATCTCGCGCGCGATCGGCGCGAACCTGTACGTCGTGACGAAAGCGGGCGGCTACGGCCACGCGAACACGTATCTCGACATCGCGGCCGCGCTGCACGCGAAGGCGGTGACGTGAGCCTGCCGGTCGTCGGGATCACGATGGGCGACGCCGCAGGCGTCGGCCCGGAGATCATCGCGAAGACGCTCGCCGATCCGGCGTGGTACGACAAGTGCCGGCCGGTCGTGATCGGCGACGCGAGCATCATGGAGCGCGCGCGCGACATCGTGGGCTCGCCGCCGCTGCGCGAGCTCATCGACCTGCATCTGCTCACGGCGGACGACGTGCCGTTCGGCAAGCTCTCGCCGAAAGCGGGCGATGCCGCGTTCCGCTACATCGAGCATGCGAACCGGCTCGCGCTCGACGGCGCGATCGACGCGGTGTGCACCGCGCCGCTCAACAAAGAAGCGCTGCACGCCGGCGGCCACAACTACCCCGGTCACACGGAGATCCTCGCGGAGCTGTCCGGCACCAAAGAGTACGCGATGATGCTCACCGCGCCGAACCTGCGCGTGATCCACGTGACGACGCACATCGGGCTCGTCGATGCGATCAAGCGCGTCACGCCGGAACGCGTGCACACCGTCATCCGGCTCGCGCACGAAACGCTCGTGCGCGCGGGCATCGCGCGGCCGCGCATCGGCGTGTGCGGCATCAACCCGCACGCCGGCGAGAACGGGCTGTTCGGCTACGGTGAGGAGGAACGGCAGATCGCGCCGGGCGTCGCGCGCGCGGTCGCCGAGGGGATCGCCGCGGACGGCCCGCTGCCCGCCGACGCGCTGTTCTTTCGCGCGGCGCGCGGCGACTTCGACATCGTCGTCGCGATGTACCACGACCAAGGCCACGGGCCGATCAAGGTGCTCGGCTTGGAAGCGGGCGTGAACATCACCGTCGGGCTGCCGTACATCCGCACGAGCGTGGACCACGGCACGGCGTTCGACATCGCGGGCACCGGCAAAGCGGAGGACGGCTCGATCCGCGCGGCTCTCGCCGCGGCGATCGAGCTGGCGCCGAAGCGTGCGGCCCACGCGGCCGAGGCGGCGCCCTAGCTGATGCCGTCGAGCGCGTCGCGCCAGAACGCGTCCACGGCGTCGTCCGCGCATTCCGGGTCCGCGCCGCCGCCGTCGGCCCTCGTGCCGGCGGACGGCGCGCGCGCGCTTTCCCCCGGCAAATCGCCGAACACGGTGCGCTTCTTACGGTCCTCCGAACCCACGACCCGCCGAGCCTCCATGGCGTAAGCATACGATCCGGCCCGGGGCGGGCGGCATACCGGGTTTCGGGTAGACCCGGTTCTTCAATGCGCCGCCGGGGGTTGTGCTTGCTTGTATTACGGGTATCATCAGGGAAGCTGACGACGCGCGGGGACGTCCGTCAAACGCCTATATCTGGTGTGGGCGTCCTGGGGCCGGCAGCGATGCCGGCCCCACGTGCGTTCAGCGCGACGGACACGAGGCCGATGCCGAGGCGCCGCAGGTCGGGACCGAGGTCGTGGTCGCACAAGCGCAGAGTTGAACGGACGTCGATGCGGACGGCCAAGAAACGGTCGCTGCCGGCGCGGAGGTCGGGCGGAAGCTCGACGATCGCGGTCTCGGCTGCGCCCGTTCGCGCCGTCAGCGACGCGCAGGGCCGGCCGTTGACGTGCACGTCGAACGCAACTTCGGGATGCACCGGTGGAACGATCATGCCGCGGTACACGATCTCGAGCGCGTGCGCATCCTCGGATTCCGCGGCGAGCGGGAACACGAGGTCGGCGCGGGCGCCGTCGATCCAGCAGCCCCAGTCCTCGGGCTCGGAGAAGCCGCCGACGGCGTAGAGCTGATGATCGCCGAAGCGCGAGAAGCGCACGCGGTCACCAGCGCGCACGACGGGCTCCGGCATGGAACGGCCGCGTTCGCGCCATGGGTCGACGTCGGCAAAGCTCCGTGGTGACATCGCGGTATCGTCCGTCAACGCGGCTAAGCGCGTCGCATTGAGGCGTTCGCGCACGCGGCGGGAGCGGCGAGTGTCGCGCTCCAGCATCTCCGCAGTCGCCCGCGCGATCAGTTCTTCGCGCCGGCGGGGGTCGCTGATGCAGGCCAGCCACTCGGCGATCTCCGCGGCGCGTTCGGCGCCGGTCATATCCAGGCGCAGCTCGATCGGCAGGCCGAGCGCGGTGATGCGTTTGACCGAGCGGTAGCGCGTGCCCGGCGCATCGAGGAACTGCAGCCACATGAAGGTGTCGGCGGCGTACGGTGCGCTGAGCCGCCAGCGGTGCGGCAGCGCGTCGTAGGCGTCGCGCCGGTGTCCCGCGACGCAGTTGCGGATCGCGAAGGCGTTCGTGCGCAAGGCGCTCGCATCTGGGAAGAGCAGTGCGTCGAAGACGTCGGCGATCGCGGTGCCGTCGCGCGCGATGCTGATGCCGATCGTGTGCGCGAGATCGGCGTCTTCGAGCGCTTCGCCCAGCACCGCGAGATGCTGCGGCATCCAGAGATCGTCGTCGGGCAGGTACGCGACGAACTTCCCGCGCGAGGACGCGACGGAGCGCCCGCGGTTGAGCTCGCCGCGCTGCTCGCCTTTGGGGAAGTCATTGAAGCGAATCCGTTCGTCGGCCGCGGCGAGCTCGCGCACGATCGCGCGCGTGCTGTCGGCGGCGCCGTCGCCCGAGATCACGAGCTCGAAGTCGGACTCCGTTTGCGCGAGCACGCTCTGCACGGCGTACGGCAGCGTCGGGCGATCTCCGTGCGTCGGCATGATGACGCTGAACCGCGGCAAGGCGCTTCCTTCGCTGGGTGGTATAGTACGGCTATGAGCGACGGGATTCGAACCGAATCCTCTTCACGCGGCGCCGACGCCGACGTGGACGCCGGCGGGGCCGTTGCGGTGCTCGCGTGCCCGATCGCGGGGGTGCTGAAGCTCGCGTTTCATCAGTTCGACGACGATCGCGGCGCGATCGCCGAGGTGTATCGTGCCGATTGGGGCGCGCTGATGCCGACGATGCAGAACTTCACGCTGCAGCATTCCGTCGCGAACGTGCTGCGCGGGATGCGGCTGCACCGCCGTCGTGACGAAATGGTGATCGGCGGGATCGGCGTGACGCAGCTCGGCATGATCGACCTGCGCCCGGCGTCGGCGACGTATCTGGTCGCCGACGTGATCGAGATCGCGGATGGGCCGATCGCCGGGGTGTTCGTGCCGGCGGGCGTGCTGCATGGGGTGTATTCCGTGACCGCGACCGTGCATTTGGAGGCGCGTTCGGCGCTGTGGGACCCGGAGGACGAGGCCGGCTGCACCTGGGACTCGCCGGGGCTGAGCATTCCGTGGATTCTGCCGAATCCGATCGCGCGCTCGCGTTCGCGGGACGACGCTGGGTTCGCGGCGCTGGTCGCGATGATGAACGGTTGCGGATAGGTCTCGTCGGCTGCGGCCGATGGGGTGCGAACATCGCTCGCGATCTGCTCGCGATGGGCGTGCGGCTGGAGATCGCCGACCCGGTGACGGGGGCGTATGCGTCGTTGCGTGAGCTGCCGGCGTGTGATGCGTACGTGGTGGCCACGCCGTCGACAACGCACGTGGGTGTTCTCGCGGAGTTGCTGCCGTACGGGACGCCTATTTTTTGCGAGAAGCCGCTTGGGACCGACTCGCGCGCGCTAGAGGCGCTACCTGCGGTTGCGCACGAGCTGGTGTTCGTGATGGACAAGTGGCGATATCACCCCGCGATCGAGCGACTCGGTGTTCTCGCGAGGAACGGCGCTCTCGGCGAGGTCCGCGGAATCGCGACGCGCCGTCTCGACTCGAAGCACGGTCACGACGACGTGGACTGCACGTGGATGCTTCTCCCGCACGAGATTTCGATCGCGACGGAAATTCTGGGCGGCACGCCGATCGCGATCGAGGCGCGCGCAGCGGTGGAGCGAGAGAAAGTCGTCGATATGGTTTCCCGGCTTCACGTCGGCGCCGCAGCCGTGGTCTCGCACATTTCAACGCGGTGGCCGATGCGAGTTCGCACGATCGAGGTCGTGTTGGCCCGCGGCCAGGCGGCATTCGACCTCGCCGACGAGTCGACGATCGTTGTCACGCGCACCGAGGACGACACAGCGACTAGACTCGAGGTCCCGTTCGCTCCGCCGCTGCGTCGCGAACTCGAAGCGTTCGTCGCGCGCGTCGCCGGGGTTGGTCCCGGGCTGAAGGCTTCGTTCGGTGATGGGGTGGAGACCGTGCGCACGATCGAACGCCTGCGCGAACTCGCAGGCGTTGGTCAGGCCTTGACGGGACACTAGTAGCACCGTACTCAGACTTCGCGGTCAGCGTTGGACGCGTCGCTCCAGCGCTGCATGGGGAAGCTGTCGGCGTTCCGATTGTTTGCAGAAGGGGTCCACGCGCGCTTGTCGCCGTTCGCGGCCGTCAGGCGGTTCTCGCAATGGGTTGCGTTCGGCGGCACCGGCAGCAGCACGGTTGAAGGCCGACGCGAATCACGGCCGAACTTCCGTACGTGCGAACGAGCGCACCGCGTTCGATATTCGGTCGCGGGGGAAGCGGAGGCGGGTCGATGCACGCGGCGCTCAATGCGGCGCTCAAGCTGGCTCCGAAGAACCTATCGATCAGCATTATTCCAGGCGCATGGTATGCGCCTACCAGCGCATCCTTAGCTGGCGCGTCGCCGGCTGAGGCATTGCGTTCGACACGGCGTCGCCGCTATACGACCTCAGGTTGACGCGGCGATCGAATGCACCATCTTTGCTAAACTTCACTATAGCACCAAGCTTCTGTTCGCTATTATTGACTAGCAGAACGACCTACACCAAATTTTAACGAGGCGGCTAGGGCGCACTGGGGCGATTGCATGTGGTCTACATCATCTAACGAACCACGCCGGACAAATGAGAGACCGGAACCCCAGAATTTGGATAGAATCCGAAGGAGAGGCGGCGCAGATTAGCCGCTTTGTTGACCTCCGCCGCTTCTCGACGATCGCAATCGGCAAATCTGGAGGGCGGAGGGACGTCGGTGACGGCTATTTCTGGGGCAAGTTCAGAATCTACGACATGTCGTCGCGTCAAGTCACCGATCAAATCGTTGACGCTGGCCACCAACTTACCGAACTCGTTCAATTCGGAATACCGGACATCGTGGTATCTCGCGGTCTCGAACCCTTGGCCGCAATCGAATTAACCAGCCACAAGCCGACATACAATAATCTCTACCAGCGATTTCCTAAGCTCGTCCGGCCGTCTCAATGCGGAATACCAAGCTATATTTTTCAACTCCACGACGAGGGAACTGTGCCCGCCGGCAAGTCAGCGCTGATTAAGGCAGCGCATCGAGCGCAGCAAATGAGCAGCACGCCCTGCATTGTTTACCTCTATTCTGATGCCGAAGCAGAAGACGTCAAGGAACGTATTTCTGCCCTAATCGAGGCATATATCAGCAACGACGGCGCTGCGATCGACGCATTTCATGAACGCGCTCGCCGCCGAAGTGCTCCTTTTCTCAAAACATTTGATATTAGATACTTCGGTGGGAAAACGTTCGAGGTCCACGACGATCGCGTAGTCGCAAACATGCGTGTCGTCCGAAATTGCGATGCGATCCCCGGTATCTTCTGCGGCGTAAACCATTGCGAAAACGCCGCCGCGCAACTTCGTACCGCAACCGAAATCAGAGCGGGTACCCACCTCAAATCAGAGAATGGCGGAACGCTCGTGAAGTGTGTTTGGATTACGAAAGGGACCGGAGGACTCGATCCTTACCCTGGGTACCTGCTTGCCGGCAAGTTGCTCCTCTGCACGGACGAGACCGGACGGCAAGTCAAACCATTGATCGCCCGGTTCGAAAAGATTCCGCGTGACTTTTGGTGGTGGAAGAGCGCCGAAAGTAGACTTAACAATCGACTTATCGACGAAATTGCCGATTCGGTCTGCTATCAAGACGAGGCGGTGTGAGCGGCCAGACATCCACAATATTGCGAACGGAGGACTACCTCGCGCAGGTTGGGCTCTACGTCATCTACTCCGACTATCCGAATGCATCACGCTCCGGCTCAGGGTTGATGGGGAAAGTGCATCTTGCATTTGAGCATATTCTAGATCGCCATCCTGATGTTGTGGCTTATGACCTGGCAACACGAGCGCTACTGCTATTTGAAGTAGATTCGCCGTCTGCTCTCACCACAATTCTGCCTTATAAGGCAGATCTCTATCGCGCGTCGTGCGTCCCTCTGTTGCGACGACTGAGCACAATATGCAAAATACCATTTCAGTCGATGGAGCTTGTTTATGTTCCAATAGACTTTCGCGCGATAGATCATACGCGTGCAGTGCCACCTATGGACAGAGTACTAATGGCGGACGTGAATGGCGAACTTAATATGCATCCAACGCACCGCGAGTAAAGCTGAATGAAAGGATGCTTTCAGTTTTCTTCTTGATGATTTTGGACACCACTTTGCGTGACTTCATGCTCGCGTGGTTTCCGAAGTGCGGCCCCAAAACAGTCCGCAACTCCTTAGAAACCAGCTTCATTCCTGACGCATTGGCGGCCTTCTCAATGATCTCGTCGGTATTTATTATTTCACCAGAGACGACTGATTCGCCATTAACAAATACGCAGTGGCCTTGTGCTTTCAACGCCAATGCGAGATTCTGAAAGACGCGGTTGATATCAGCACTATATCGCAAAATCTCGCGCTGACCGTCCCTTAGCGTACGCAAATGGTTCCCTATCTCAACTTCACTATAAGACTTGGGGTCAAAGCCCAACCAAAGCATTCGAAACTTCTGATAGAGCGAGTAGTCCCACGAATTGAGATACGGTGGCGACGTCACAACGAGATCGCATGATTTTTCTTCCGCTGAAAAGGTGCGACAGTCTTCGTTGTGCACTGTCGCCCGAACGGACGAATGAAGCGTTCCCTCAGCGGATCTAAGAGTATTAACGACTTCACCGATAGACCTCTCGAAGAGGACCCAGGCATGCGCGGGTGGATGGGTTTTCACAACGCGTCGATACACTGACTCGCCCTGCTGGTTAGACATCCGGACTATTATGCGCGAAAACGCTAGCCGTCCGGCATCGAGTGCAACCGGGCGCTGAACCGTTTCAATCAAACCCTTGATTTCCCGCATGCTTATTACGACATCCGGCTCAAACCAATAGCCGCCGTTATGAATTTCGGGCGCATCAGCAATTCGGTTCACTACCTGCGCATCAAATAGTCCATGGCGCCCAGTCTTTTCGTTTCGCACAGTCGTCGCTGTCTCGTGCAGTCGCTCTAGCTCGCGGAAGTCTTCAGCATCGGGTTTCGACGTCTTAACACGCGCTATCAGGCAAGCGAGGGGATTAGCATCTATACCAATAGCGTTTCGTCCGACAGAATTCGCCGCTATTAGCGCCGTACCAGAGCCACAGAACGGGTCGAGTACCGTGTCGCCGGGCTTAGTATAGCGAGCGATATGTTCGAGCGGCAAGTCGTAGTGAAATTTTGCAAAATACGGATGCGAGCCATGCAGACCGTCTAAACTCACTCACTTATCGGCTTTCAGAACGACCACGGCTTCATTTGTGATGATACCCGCAGTTGTGTTTCGATTGAACTTAATCCGACGTCGTTCCAGACCGTGGAAAAACTGCTCAACCAGCGAAAACCCTGACTCAGCCGCGAGGTCGACCAAGATATCGGTCGTCGGAACGTGCCGACCTCGAATCCGATTTGAGTGACCCAGCGCCAAAATAAAAAAGGCACCGGGCCGCATGACACGATGCGCCTCTTGAAAAGCACGACGCATGCCATAAAAAAACGACGCGATTACGTAAGCCCGATTTTTATCAACAGCGCTACCTCCCGACAATTCTGCGATAAGACTATCGGTCCAATGGTGACCTGTCTGAGGAGTCTCCGACAGCATAGCCGACGTAACAGCTCGTTCCGTTACACCGATATATTCTCGGCAATGATCCTTAAATCGTTTCGGCTCAATTAGATTAAGCAGAAAGAGATTATACTTATGAGCCATGGTGTAATCAATGGCATTTATGTATGGCGGCGAACATATGACGCCATGAAACGTATTCGAGTCAAAAATCAGTGATCTTGCATCATCCCCAATACCGAGAATGCCACCGCCCGATTCTCTTACGTGCTGCGAAAACGCGTATTGGCGAGGCGCGAACTTGCGAACAGAGGACAGGAAGATATCTGCTGCATCGGGTACGCCGTTGGGAAACTTCTCAGCGTAATATCGTACCTTAATCTGACGTTCGTCTAGGTACGATACTTGCTTTGCGATGTTGGACAAGACGACTAGTAAGAAGGCCTTGATTGCGTCGCTTTCGGCCTCGGAGTTGCCAACTGGGGCACTCTCGATACACTCCCGGATCTGAAGCAATCGCGCCATAGAATCTCTGGGAAACCAGTACGCCGAAGTCTCGTGCAGTGATCCTTCATGCCGCTGAAGGGCAGCGGCGGCGTCTCCAGATCGGATGGCCAGCTCGAGATCGGCAATTTGCGCGAGCGTGCGCTCAAGGGACTGTTCCCAAATGCTACATTTCGCGCGCGTGATGAGCCGAGCGAGCGGACTTATATCCGCCCCCGCTACGTGGAGTCCTCGGAGCATGCCTTCGACCAATGTCGTGCCGGAACCCGCGAATGGATCGAGCAGAGACTGTCCGGGTTCGAGCCGAGCATATTCGATTGCCCACCGCGGAATATGAGGGATGAACTTTGCTGGATATTTGTGAAGGCCGTGATTCAATTCGGCGGCTTCGCGAGCGGCAGTCGGGGCGAATCGGAAGAGGCGTCCATTAAGGCCCGCCGTCGGCAAGCTTGCGACGACCTCCCCTTCCTCATGCGTTGGCGCAGTCATTGGCGACTCTCATTCGACGTGAGTGATCGTTGATCCGGGTGGGTGCCACGGCGGAACCCGGTCCTTTCGGTTCGTCGACGTGGTTACCGAGAAAGTGCGACGGCGACCCAGCCATGCGTGGCACATGTTAGCGCCCGAGTCTGCCAGCTGTGTGGCACCGTGGAAGGGCGCACTCATTCCTGTTTGACACAGGTAGTGTTAGTAAGTTGACGCCGAACCCGAACGGGTGGGCACAAGTTCGTGGTCGACCAACCTACATCGGCGTTATGCGCGCAGGATTGCGCATCTATAGCAGTTGACCGCCTTCGTGGAGAGGTTTTGGGTTGACATCGACCGCGGGGATCATCAGTTGCTCGAAGGCGTTGAGTGAAAGATAGCTGGGAGCCGCGGGCCGAGGATGCGCGTTGTACCGGCCCTCGAGAAAAGTTGAAGATCCGAGGGCGGCTCCCTCTCGGTCTTGAACCGGTGTCGTCGAGCATGCATTCGAGACGTCCGCGAAGAAGCTTTCACACATCGCCTTATCGCAACGGTCGCCGACCGATCCCCTTGACGGCCATGCTCCGGGCTTACGGTAGCTCATTCCGAACGCGATCGAGGTGTCATGTGTGGCTTGGTCTCGGTGGATGACATTGGCGCGAGCGCGCCGAAAGATCGGCATATCGAGGACCTAAGCACGAATTCGCTTCGAAAATGATCTCATCGACAGCCGCCGACACGGGATCGTGCCCCGCGGCGTGGTGTACGAACGACTATCGCGGGTTGACGTCTCAGCCGGTGACGACCGGTGAGAGGCTTGGGTCTGATTATCGCTGACGGCTTGGAGTCCTTCGAGCTGCATGTAGCGCCGCTGCAGTTGCCGCTCGTCGTTCTGCTCGAGCATCAGTGCTCCGACGAGCCGCACGATCGAGGCGTCGTTGGGGAAAATGCCGACGACATCGGTGCGCCGCTTGATCTCGGCGTTCACGCGTTCGAGCGGGTTCGTTGAGGCAAGCTGTTTACGATGCGCCTTGGGGAAGTCCATGAACGCAGGACATCGTTTTCCGCCTCGTCCAGCAGTGCGGCGAGCTTGGGGCACTTCTCTCGGAACTGGTCGGCGAAGCGCCATTGCCGGCGGGCGGCCTCGGCGACGTCGATCCACACGTAGGGCCAGTCGCCTTCGATCGGGCGAGTCAAGAACGCGTTGACGCGCTCGTCGATTTCACCGCACAAGCGCGAGACCTGGCTCTTGGAGATTCCGGTCATCCCCATCGCCTTGACCAGCTCGTCGACCGAGCGCGTCGAGACGCCTTGGATGTATGCTTCTTGAATGACCGCGACGAGTGCTTTCTCCGCCGTCCGGCGCGGCTCCAGAAAGCTCGGAAAGTAACTGCCCCGTCGCAGCTTGGGGATCTTGAGGTCGATCGCCCCGGCCCGCGTCTCCCACAGCCGCTCGCGGTAGCCGTTGCCGCTGTCGCTCGGTCCTCGGTCCGCTCGCCGTAACCGGCCTCGCATAGGTTCTGCACTTCAAAGCTCATCAGCCGCTGGACGACGTGGCTGACGAACTCGCGCACGATGTCGCTGTCCGGCCCCTTTTCAGCAAGCTCCGCAAGTGCCATGCTGACCTTGGTCATCGTGGATCCCTTTCGTGTCGGATGCGGTGACAGCGTACGGGGACTGTGCGCTCCTACGGAATCCGAAAACTTCTTTGGAATCGTCGGCCTCGCGAGCGAACCAAGCCGCGGCTCTTGAAAGATATTTTTGGCGGCACTCCGGGGTCGACCCGGGGTTGCCTTGGCATGGTGGACCATTTCTCCGCAAGCGGGAAAGTATCCACGGAACCGCGTCAACTCCAGAGGATGATCGTTGCCTTGCGCTGCGCGCATGAGCCTAGTCAATCTTCCAGGCGTGGGTTTTCTGCGCGATGCGCTACATTTATCGGCTGTCACGCTCAGTAGCTGAGCGAAACAGCTTTTTGTTCGTTCGGGGCGAAGAAATACGTCGTGGGCGCGATGATCGTGAACCGCAATGCTACACTACCGCTGGAAGAACGCATACGCCCCAAATCGCCACCGTTGTTCACGTTTGCGCCGTTGATGACGCGAGCGCTGGCGACGAGCGCCGGCTGCACGCGAAGCCAAACCGCCGTTTGCGCGGGAACCGACAGCGTAAACTGGCATTCTCCGGCACTATCCGCGGCGGCATACGTCTGGGCAATGAGGTGGTTGTCGAGCGCGCCACGAGCCTCGACGAGGAGCTCGGCACACGACGGTGTCCGCAGCCCCGGCCGCGTTTCAGAGATCGCGATCGTCCCCTGTGCAGTGGCGAGCTCGCGCGCGCCTGCGAGTGCCGGGACGGCAACCACCGCGATCGCAATCACGACGACGGCGTCGACGGCAATCCGGAACGGTGAGACCATGCAACGAACCTCCGTCACGGTCGCTACCCGGCAAAGGCGCGCGGCTCTTCCCAACGGGGCCGTTTCTATCGGGTCGGGGAGGCCGTCGGTCCTACGGCGTACACCCCGCATGAGCGTCAAACTGACCGTCGTCTACGATAATCCGACCGATCCGGAAGCCTTCGAGCAGCACTACAAGGCCGTCCACGTCCCGCTCGCCCAGAAGATCCCGAACGTCCGCCGCGCCGAGCTGGCGAAGGTCTTTCCGAAAGAAGACGGCAGCCCGACGCCGGCCTACCGCACCGCCGACCTGTATTTCGACTCCTACGAAGACGCCTGCGCCGCGGTCGCGACCCGCGAAGGCCAAGCCGCCATCAAGGACGCCGTGCTGGTCGGCACCGGCGGCGTGCGGTTTCTGCTGTCCGACATCGAGTACTCGAGCTAGGCGCGCGCGACCGCTCCCTCGGGCTGTCCAGCAGCAATTCGGCGCGCGCCGTCGAAGCGATGGCGCGCGCCGGACCATCCGGGACGCGCACCACAGCGACGGAGGACATTATGCCTGCTGGATTGATCTTGCAATTCGCCAATAACAGTCTCGAAGATTACGACCGGGTGAACGCACAGCTGGGGATCGACCAGAAGTCCGGGACCGGCAACTGGCCGGCCGGACTTCTCAGCCACGCGGCGGGGATGAGCGACGGCGGGTTGGTCGTCATGGAAGTGTGGCAGTCGCGCGATGCGCAGGGCCGCTTCATGCAAGGACGGCTCGGCGAAGCGCTGCAAAAAGGCGGCATCACCGAAACGCCGACGATAACGTGGATCGACCTTGTCTCCTACAATCTTCCGCAGGGCGCGCCGGCCGGCTAGCCGATCGCTACGAACCGTCCGAGTCGGACGAGAAATACAGCAGACGATAATCGCCGCCCTGATCGGCGTCGAGGTACACGCCGGCGTCGCGAATGTTCGCGATGTCACGCCGGAATGATCGCAGCGACACGCCGAAGCGTCGCTTGTAGAGCCGCGCGGTGACGGGCTCTTTGCGGCAGAGGCGGAGGATGATCCATGCGGCTCGTACGATCGGTCGCGCCCAGCGCGTGCGTTGCACGGATTGGTGCGTGTTGCGGACGGACCGGGTGGTCGACGTGAGCACGTCGAAATCGGCGTGTGTCATTCGGTGGCTAACTCCATCGGGTGACGGGCTCAGTCGGTGCGACTAACACCGGCTGGGCCGCTTTGTTGTTTGCGCGATGCACGGCGGGTTGCCGCGACGTCGCGTGTAACTATTTTACACCATCAGCTTCGACGTTGCAACGGGCGCCCGAGGGGAATTTTGGCGTCACAGACATTTCTTTCTGTCACAACATGAACGCCGTCACGTCGACCGATTTATCACGCCCTTTGAGGCGCATCTGCCAATTCGATCCGACATGGTCGATATGGATGTGATAATACGTGGGCGTCGTTTTTGAGGCGTTCAAGGAACCCATGTACTGCTTGAACCAGTCGTATTCGAGAAAAACGATGGAATCGGCAGTTCCGCATCCTAGCGAGATGTGGCGCCGAGCAGATGCTTCGAGCAACTTCTGTTGCCGCTCGTGGAAAGCAAACCAATAGCGATCTCCGCGGTATCGGCTGGAAACCGCGCACATTACTCCGGTCGACGTATTCCGGTCGCCGAAGAAGCTGCCGGACTGCGGCGTCAGGTGGACGCCGAGTCTCTGCTCGACACGACGAATGCAAGCGGCCTTGACGTCGTGACCGACCCGCATGAGATACCTTGCTGAATCGGGACTAGCGGTCTCGGTGTCCGATGGACCGTCCCCGCGCGGCTCGTCGAACGATTCGTCAAGATCGTCACGAAGATCGACGCGCGCAGCCTCGGCTGTCTCGAACACGAGGTCGATGATTCCGTCGACCTTCGTGTACTCTTGAGGTACGAAGATTCGATGCACTTTCTGCAGCGCGGCTGAGTCGTTCAGTCCAATCCGGAGCAGCCGGAAGAGCGCACCGACGGAGATCATTCGGACGATCCAAGCATATCGCGATCCGCGAATCTGTGCCTCGAAGTCGTCGGTTTTCTCGCGCCCTACGATGATGAGAATCGAGGATTTGTCTTCGGCGACCTCACGCTGTTCGAGGAGTTTATCGCGATAGCCGGCGATCTTGCCCAAATGTATTTGGTACGTTGCCGTCGTTTTCGTCTCGACGACTAACTTCCAACCGTCGGGCGCGGTCCAGAGCGCATCCTGATTCCCGGCCGCGACTCGGCCCTGATAATAGCCCGGGGCGACATGATACCCGAGTCGGCGGCCCGCCTCATTGATGATGTCTTGCAAAGCGAAGCCGCTGCCTTCGAACGCTTCGGAAAGACACTCGTCCGCGAACCGCGCCAGTGCGTCGACCGAAATCTCTGGGAGCAAAGCGCGAAACTCTTGCGAGGTGCTGTTGCCATCGCCCAGCTTACCCGTGCCGGCGAACGTTATCAGCTGGAAGAGCTTGCGCTTGCGAGTGTCCTCGCTCTGCCACAGGTCGATGAGCGCCATGGTCGTTCCCCCGGAGAAAGGCCGATTAAGCCTGCGACCTTTTTGTCGCCCATGCCATCACCCACCTGGGCAACTATCGACGCCTGAACCTTCGAAGCGATGACGTGATTCCGTCGATGTCGAGCGCGGCGGGGTCGAAGCGGCTCCCGACCCACTCCCGCATCCGCGCATGCTCGGGATGGCTCTGGTCCGCGTTGATCGCGACGAACGACTCATACCCTGGCGGTCCGCCGACATCTTCCGGCGGGCAAGCACCTCGACCGTCGACAAAACGCGGATACGTCGTATCGGGATGGGCAGGCGAGATCGATTCGACGACGACGTTATGGAGCCAATGGTCGCCGAAGTCGTACAGATACGTGAAGCGTTGGCGAGGCGTGCCCGCGACTTCATCGATACGAACACGTTTCTCATTCAAGAATGGCAGCTCGGGGTTGAGCGCGCCGTATTGCAAACCGTTCATGCGGAACACGTGCAGGTGCGAGTCCTCCCAACCCATCGTTGCTTGGAACATACGATGGAGTCGGGATAATGTCGTGTCGCCGAGAATCTCGATTCGGCGCCATACGGCCGGCCGGACGTCCGCGAGCGTGATCTTGAGCCGATAGCACGATGGAGCGTCCGCTTCATTGCCAAATTCGGGCCAAACGAGCTTGTCGTCGCCGGCGGCCGCGATTGCACGGCTCGCGCGAGCCCATCCGACACGAACGTTCTGTTGCGGCTTTCGAGCCATTGGCGGGTCATTTCCACAACGAGTGATCGTGCACTTTCTCGCTCCGTGGGCGCACCCTTCGACAAGCTCAGGGGCTGTTCGGATTGTGCTAAGGGCACGCTTGCTGCGCTTCAGCCTCTGCGCCGGGCGGCCGATACGACGAGGGTGACGCCTCGCGTGAGCGCCGAGTATTCGCGTTGGCTTCAACGGAATGCCACGTCGTCGGTCCTCATTTACTGCGGGCTCATCGCCGTATTGCTGCCGGCGTTCCACGTGCTGGCGCTGCTCCCAGGCGTTCCGCCGGGTTCGGACTCGCTGGCGCTGCGCTGCGGGCCTGCCGTGCTCTCCGTCGCGATCGCCACGGCGCTCTTACTGTGCCGGCCGCTTCGCCGCTACGCGCTGGCGCTGCAGTTCGTGAACGTTGCCGCCGCGGTCGTCGTCATCGCCATGCTGGTCGTCAACAGCGGCAACCACTACGCGTACATCGCGGCCGGCCTACTCGTCATCAGCGGCGCGCAGCAAGCATTCTATCGTAGGATCGACCTCGCGCTGATCTTCGCGCTCGGCTTCCTGACCCACGTTGTGTATTCCGCGGCGCACGGCATTCTGTGGAGCCCGATGAACCTCGCCGCGCTCGGAACGTTCGGCAGCGGCTACGTGATCGGGTTCATCCCGGCCGCGCTGCGCATCAAGATTCAAGACAGCGAGATCCGCAACCGGCTCGAGGCGCAGCGCGTCAAGGAAGAGCTGCTCGACGTCCAGGCGATCACGCGCCTGGGCAACTGGAGCCGCGATTCGGTGTCGGGTGCCGTCGAGTGGTCGTCGCAGCTCTACGACATCTTCAACGTGCCCGCGAACATACCGCAGGCTGAGCTTGCCGGGCTCTACGAACGCTCCGTCCATGCCGGCGACTCCGCCGAGTTCGCGACACGGCTCGCGGCGTGCGAAGCGACGCGCGAGCCGATCACGCTCGACCATCGCATCGTCGCGCGCGGCGGCGCCGTGCGCTGGGTCGAGCTGCACGGAAAATACGAGTTCGACGAAGCCGGTAATCCGGTCCACTGGGTCGGCGCGGTGCTCGACATCACCGCGCGCAAAGACGCCGAAGACGCGCTCGTTCATCTGGCGCGCCACGATGCGCTGACCGGCCTGCCGAACCGCACGACGGTGTCCGACTTGCTCGCCGGCGAGCTTCTCCGCGCGCAGGAAAACGGCACGCACTGTGCCGTCGCCTTCCTCGACCTCGACCGCTTCAAAGACATCAACGACACGCTCGGGCACACCATCGGCGATCATCTCCTCCAGGAGCTGAGCGGTCGCGTCGCCGCGGTGCTCGGCGCAGCGGGCGTCGTCGGGCGCTGGGGCGGCGACGAGTTCGTCGCGATCGTTCCGAACGTTCGCGACTACGCCGACGTCGAGGCGCTCGCGCAGCGCTTCATCCGCACGATCTCCGAACCGCTCCGCATCGACGAGTTGGAGCTCGCGATCAGCGCGAGCGTCGGCATCGCGGTGTACCCGCGCGACGGCACCGACGCCGGCGTCCTCATCCGTAACGCCGACACCGCGATGTACAAGGCGAAGCAGGACCTCGGCAGCGGCTACGCCTTCTTCAGCGACGAGCTGTACGCCGCGGCGTCGCGCCGCCACTACATTCAGAACGAGCTGCGCCGCGCGATCACCGACGGCGGTCTCTCGCTGCACTATCAGCCGATCGTCGATGCGGCGAGCGGCCGTGTCGTCGCGGCGGAAGCGCTGGTGCGCTGGACGGATCCGACCGGGCGCATGCGCATGCCCGGCGAGTTCATCGCCGTCGCCGAAGACAGCCGCATCATCGTCCCGCTCGGCGCCTGGGTGCTCAACGCCGCCTGCGAGCGCGCGGCGCTGTGGCAGCGCAGCGGGTTCGACATTCGCGTGGCGGTGAACGTGTCACCGCGGCAGTTCGAGCACCCGGATTTCGTCGAGACGGTCGCGCAGGTGCTGCGCACGACGGGCGCCGACCCGGCGCTGATCGAGATCGAGATCACCGAAGCGGCGATCATGTCAAACGCGGAGCCGGTGCTCGCGACGCTGCAAGCGATCCACGCCATGGGCATCCGCGTCGCGATCGACGACTTCGGCACCGGCTACAGCAGCTTCGCCTACCTCAAACGCTTCGCGGTGGACTCGCTGAAGATCGATCGCACCTTCGTGGAAGGCATCGAGCACGAAGAGAACTTCGCGATCGCACGATCGATCCTCAGCGTCGCCCACACCCTGGGCCTTCCGGTGACCGCCGAAGGCATCGAGACCACCGCGCAAAGCGAGATCATGGCCGATCTCGGCTGCAGCCGGCTGCAGGGCTATCTGTACGCCCGACCGTTGCCGGTCGAGGAGTTCGAAGCGCTGTTCGCGCCGTGCGCCTCAGCAGTAGACGGTGCAGCCGCCTCCGCCGCCGCCGCCACCTGAGGGAGGCGCCGTCGCTGCGGCGTTCGGTCGCGCGACGTGCCAGTGGCCGCCGAAATCCGGTATTCCTTCGCCGTTGGTCTGGTTCGGGCCACTGTCGCCCGCGTAGTTATAGAGCGGCTGACCTTCGTACGCCCATTGCTGACCGGTACCGTCCGAGCGCGTTGTCAGCGTCATGTTGGCAACGGCCGTGGAACCCGCCGTCGGTGCCAACGGTGGCCAAACGCTGAGGCAGCCTGAGGTACACGTCGCTCCCGTAGCGGTGTCGACGTCCAGGAAATACAGCGTCTTGTTGTTCGACGGATTCACGAAGCCCGGCGAGGCCCCGACCGTTTGCGCTACCGGGATATTTCCCTGCGTCGTCAGGGTCGGATTCGGGTTGGGTACCGACGTAGTGCCGCCATAGCCGCCGCCGCCGCCGCAGCCGGCGATCACGACAGCGGTTGCGAACACGAACACTGCGAGTCGCTTTGTCATTGCATCAAATCCTTTCTCGTGCGCCGAGACTACGCCGCGGAAATGAAGCAAGTCTGAATCAAAACATGAACAATTTCTGAAACGCAGTTCGTTATGTTCAAGGCGCGTTGCCACTTACTTGCGGTGAATTGCGCGTTATGCAACGAAAAGGCCGGGCGTTAGCCCGGCCTCTCCATTTTGTCCGACGCGGAGCGCGTTCTACAAGTCGTCCGGGTTGATGCCCTTCGGCTTGTATTGCGTGCGTACGCCCGGTGCGCCGACCGGGGCGGCTTCTTCGTATTCGCCTTCGTATTGCACCGCGTTGTCTGCCATCCGCTGGCGCTCGTACGGGCCGAGCACCTTCGGATTCATCTCCTGACCGTTCGGCGCGACCACGTCGCTGTACGCTGACAGTCCGTCGTCGCCGCCGTTCGGGTTGAAGTCGAGGAACACGTTCTTCGGGCGGCCCTCCTCGTCCAGATCCTGGCCTTCCGGCTGGATCGAGAGATTGCGGTACCGCGACATGCCCGTACCCGCCGGGATCAGCTTGCCGATGATGACGTTTTCCTTGAGGCCGAGCAGCGGGTCGTGCTTGCCCTTGATCGCGGCGTCGGTGAGGACGCGCGTGGTCTCCTGGAACGACGCCGCCGACAAGAACGATTCGGTCGCGAGCGACGCTTTGGTGACGCCGAGCAGCACCGGGGTGCCCTCCGCGAACTTGCCGCCGTCGGCTTTGATCTTCTCGTTCTCTTCCGCGAACACCGAGGCTTCGATGAGCTGGCCCGGGAGCATGCGCGTGTCGCCGCCGTCGACGATCTTCACCTTGCGCAGCATCGAACGGCAGATCACTTCGATGTGCTTGTCGTTGATGTCCACGCCCTGCGAGCGATAGACCTTCTGCACTTCTTGCACGAGGTAGTTCTGCAGCGCGGTTTCGCCGCTGATGCGCAGGATGTCGTGCGGGTTGAGCGAGCCTTCCGTCACCGGCTGACCGGCTTTGACTTCTTGCCCTTCGACCACGTTGAGGTGCGTGTTGGCCGGCACGTCGACTTCGTGATCGACGCCTTCGGCGTCCGTCACGAACACGACGCGCTTGCCCTTCTCCTCGCCGAACTTGACGTGCCCGGCGACTTCCGAGACAGGCGCTTCGCCCTTGGGCTTGCGCGCTTCGAAGATTTCCTCGACACGCGGGAGACCCGTGATGATGTCTTCCTGCGCGACGCCGCCGGTGTGGAACGTGCGCAGCGTGAGCTGCGTGCCCGGTTCACCGATGGACTGCGCCGCGATGATGCCGACCGCTTCGCCGATGTCGACTTTGAGGCCGGTCGCCAGGTTGCGGCCGTAGCACATCGCGCACACGCCGTACTTCGCTTGGCACGCGAGCACCGAACGAATCTTGACGGTTTTGACGCCGGCCGCGAGGATCGCCTTGGCCTTCTCCTCGTCGATCTCTTCATCGCGCTTGATGAGCTTCTCCGCACGCGGATGCTCGGGCTGCTTGATGTCCTCGGCCGCCCGGCGGCCGATGATGCGGTCGTAGATCGGCTCGATCGTCTCTTTGCCGACTTGGATGTCGGAGACGAGGATACCATTCGACGTGCCGCAGTCTTCCTCGCGGATGATCACGTCCTGCGCGACGTCGACGAGACGCCGCGTGAGATAGCCAGAGTCCGCCGTGCGCAGCGCGGTGTCCGCGAGACCCTTGCGCGCGCCGTGCGTCGAGATGAAGTACTCGAGGACCGTGAGGCCCTCTTTGAGCGACGCCTTGACCGGGATCTCCAGAATGCGGCCCGACGGGTCGGACATGAGTCCGCGCATGCCGCCCAGCTGCTTGACCTGCGCGATCGAACCGCGCGCGCCGGAGGTCGCCATCATGAACACCGGGTTGAGCGGGTTCTGCGCGGCCTGCATCGCACCGGTGACGTCCTCGCCGGCCTTCGACCAGATCTCGATCGTCTTGTTGTAGCGCTCGTCGTCGGAAATGAACCCGTCGTTGAACAGCGAGTGCAGCTCGTCGACCTCGGCCTGCGCCTTGTCGAGCAGCTCGTGCTTGGCCTGCGGCACGATGATGTCGCTGATCGACACCGTCGTCCCCGACTGCGTCGCGTACCGGAAGCCCAGCGCCTTGACCGCGTCGAGGAACTCCGCCGTGGCGGCGTTGCCGAACTTGCGGTAGCACTGCGTGATGAGCTTCTTGAGCGCGTTCTTGTCGAGCGTCGCGTTGAGGAACGGGTACTCCCATTCCGGCGGGAACGCTTCGTTGAGCACGACGCGCCCGACCGTGGTCTTCACGCGCGCGCCATTGATGCGCACTTCGATCCACTCGTGCAGACCGATCAGGTCGTGGTTGAACGCTGTGATGGCCTCCGTGCCGTCCTTGAACGCCATGTAGCTCGGGGAGCCGTCGGGCTTGTTGGGACGGCCCTTGCCGTCGCGCAGCACCGGCGCCGCGTGCAGCGCGTCATCCGACAGCGCCGCCTTCGCGGGCCCCTTGTACTCGTCGGGATGGAACGTGAGCCAATACAAACCGAGGACCATGTCCTGGGTCGGGATCGACACCGGGTTTCCGAACGACGGCTGCAGGATGTTGTTCGAGGACAGCATCAGGATGCGCGCTTCGGCTTGCGCGCCGGCGCTCAGCGGAAGGTGCACGGCCATCTGGTCGCCGTCGAAGTCCGCGTTGTACGGCGTGCAGACCAGCGGGTGCAGATGGATGGCTTTGCCTTCCACCAGCACGGGCTCGAACGCCTGGATGCCGAGACGGTGCAGCGTGGGCGCGCGGTTGAGCAGCACGGGATGCTCGCGAATCACTTCGTCGAGCACGTCCCACACTTCCGGGCGCACGCGCTCCACCATGCGCTTCGCGCTCTTGATGTTGTGCGCTTGCTGACGGTCCACGAGCTTCTTCATCACGAACGGCTTGAAGAGCTCGAGCGCCATCTCTTTGGGCAAGCCGCACTGGTGCAGCTTGAGGTTCGGGCCGACGACGATGACCGACCGGCCCGAGTAGTCGACGCGCTTGCCGAGAAGGTTCTGGCGGAAGCGTCCCTGCTTGCCTTTGAGGATGTCCGACAGCGATTTCAACGGGCGGTTGTTGGGCCCGGTGACCGGGCGCCCGCGGCGGCCGTTGTCGATCAGCGCGTCGACTGCTTCTTGCAGCATGCGCTTTTCGTTCTTGATGATGATCTCGGGCGCGCTCAGCTCCAGCAGCCGCTTGAGGCGGTTGTTGCGGTTGATGACGCGGCGGTAGAGATCGTTGAGGTCCGACGTCGCGAAGCGGCCGCCGTCGAGCTGCACCATCGGGCGCAATTCCGGCGCGATCACGGGCACGGCGGACAGGATCATCCACTCGGGCTTGTTGCCCGAAGCGAGAAACGCTTCGACCACTTCGAGGCGTTTGATCGCCTTGATGCGCTTCTGGCCCGACGTCTCTTTGAACTCGCGGCGCAGATCTTCTTGAAGCTTGCGCAGGTTCAGGTCGCGCAGCAGCTCGCGGATCGCTTCGGCGCCCATGCCCGACTTGAAGCGCGTGCCGTACTTCTCGCGGCTCTCGCGGTACTTCTGCTCGGTGAGGATCTCGCGCTTGGTGAGCGTCGTGTCACCGGGATCGGTGACGACGTACGCGGCGAAATAGATCACCTTCTCGAGCTGCCGCGGCGACATGTCCAGCAAGATGCCGATGCGCGACGGCACGCCTTTGAAATACCAGATGTGCGTGACGGGCGTGGCCAGCTCGATGTGGCCCATGCGCTCGCGGCGCACTTTGGCGCGCGTGATCTCGACGCCGCAGCGGTCGCAGATCATCCCCTTGAAGCGGATGCGCTTGTACTTGCCGCAGTGGCATTCCCAGTCTTTGGTGGGCCCGAAGATCTTCTCGCAGAAAAGACCGTCGCGTTCGGGCTTCAGCGTGCGGTAGTTGATCGTTTCCGGCTTTTTGACTTCGCCGAAGGACCACGCACGAATTTGTTCCGGCGACGCGAGGCCAATGCGCATCGCGTCGAAGTTGTTGACGTCTAGGAGGTTCATCGATTCCTTTGCTCAGCGCGTCGGCATGACAGAGGCGGCCGAGGTGACGTCGTAGAGCCGGATTGGTCCTGGGTTTTCACTTGAAAAGGCGAAAAGACCCAGGAGACGTCCGGTCCGACGTTCCTTGGGCCCGCGTTATCGGCCGAAGGGCATAGGCAGGTAGTCTACCATAAAGCCGCGCGAATCTCAAGCAACGTTCCGCCCCGACCGTCGCCCGCCCTGCTGGGCGAAGTCGGCGTGCTGAAGGCAGGCTTCCAAACTGAGCTTGCCAAGGCGCTCGCCCCAGGCGTGACAACCGCACGGCCAGCGCACCGCGACGCGGCCGGGGTCCTTCTTCTGCGGCCGGCCCAGGTCGACCTGAACGCGCGCAACGCGCCCCAAACGCGGACAAATATCCCGAAAAGCGATCATGACGAGCCCTCCACCGGCGCTGAGGACTCGAGCGTACCGCCGGCGAGCGAGCGCCGACATACCGGAAATCGGGTAGCGCGCCGTAGGATCGAGCGAGCGAGCCGGAAAGGAAGAGCGCGATGAATCGCGGTGTTCGCCGTTTGGCTCGCCGGGTCGCGCTCGCCGCCGGCGCGCTGGTGGGCTTGGTCGTTCTGCTGGTTGCGTTGTACGCCGGGCGCGTCGCGTGGGCATCGCGGTCGGGCGTCGCGCACGCCGACGGCACGCAGACCGGCGTGCCCGTTGACGGGCCCGTGACGGTCGCGCGCGATGCGCGCGGCGTGCCGCACATTCGGGCCGGCTCGGTGCACGATCTCTTCGTCGCCGAAGGGTACGCGATGGCGAGCGACCGGCTCTTTCAGATGGACATCACGCGGCGCTACGTCGACGGGCGGCTCGCCGAAGTGCTGGGCTCGAACCTCGTGCGCGTCGACCGGCGGATGCGGCGGTACGGCATCCGCGATCTCGCGACGAGCGTCTTCGCGCATTCGAGCGCCGACGAGCGCGCGATGCTCACCGCGTTCGCCGACGGGATCAACGCCGCGGCGGCGCAGCAGCCGACGCCGCCGGAATACGCCGCCCTGTTCGCGAGCTTCGAGCCGTGGCAGCCGCAAGACGCGCTCGCCGTCGGCTTCGCGACGGTGCTCGACCTCGACGACAAACCCGACGACGTCGTCATCCGCGACGCCGTGCGCGCCGTGGTCGGCGATGCGGGCATGGAGGCGCTCTATCCGCTGACCGATCCGCGCTACGACGTGCCGACCAACGGCCGGCCCGCGGGCGCGATCGCGAAGCTGCCGCCGCTGCGCGGCGCGCGCGGGAACGTCGCGGTCGTACCGGCCGAAGAGCGCGCGCCCGTCGGGAGCAATGCCTGGGCGGTTGGTGGCGATCGTGTGAGCACCGGCAAAGCGATGCTTGCGAACGATCCGCACCTCGACATCGGCATTCCCGGGATTTGGTGGCTCGTCGAAGCGAGCGCGCCGGGCATGCACATCGCGGGCGGCGCGCTCGCCGGCACGCCCGGCGTGACGCTGGGTCATAACGAACATCTCGCCTGGGGCGTGACCGCGGGCGAAACCGCCGCGATGCGCGTGCTCAAGGAACGCCGCTCCGGCGCGGATCTCGTTCAGGAGAACGGGCACTGGGTTCGGTTGCAGCACCATCACGAGCAGATCGGCGTGCGCTTCGGAAACAACGTGGACGTCGACGTGATGCAGACCGCGCGCGGCGTCGTGATCCAAGACGGCGGCCCGGGCGGGTACGCGTATCTGATGGACTGGCGCATGCACCGCAATCCCGTGTCGCCGCTCGCGCCGTTCGTGCGCTTGCTGCGCGCGCGCAACGCGGCGGAGGGGATCGCGGCGATGCGCGACCACCCCGAGCCCGCGCTCAACCTCGTGGTCGCGGACGACGCGGGGCGCGTCGCGTATCACTTCGCCGGACAGGTGCCGCTCGATCCCACGTGGGGCCGTTTTGCGAGCGACGGCGACGCGCGCGAGCCCGCGTACCTCGCGTTCGCGAACGCGCCGCACGTCGATCCGTCGCGCTCGGCGCTCATCGTCACGAGCAACAACCGCTCCGACGGCGACGGCTCCCCGCGTCTCGCGCCGTGGTGGCCGCCGCCGTATCGCGCGTTCGAGATCGAGCACGTGTTCGCGAACGAAGAGCGCCTGCACGGCAAGCTGCATCCGCAAGAGATCGCGCAAGAGCAGCTCGATACCGCATCGCCCGCCGAGGCCGAGTTCGCGTCGCTCGTGCTCGCGGCGGCTGCGCACGGCGGCGCCGGCGGCGACGCTTCACTCGCGCCGCTGCTCGGCGCGCTGCGCTCCTTCAACGGCGCGTTGTCGTCGGACTCGCGCGGCGCCAGCGCCGTCGTCGCGGTGCGGCGCGACATGCTCGGCGCGATCTCCGCCGCGCAACTGCCTGCCGATCTCGCGAAGGCCTATCCGTCGACCGGGCCTGGGTTCGAAATCGTGCTGCGCGCGCTGCGCGAGCGCCCGCACGGCTGGGTTCCCAACGACGACTACCCGGCGTTCGTGGTCGCGTCGCTGCGGCGCGTGCAGGCGGCGTTCGGGGCGAACGTCCCGGAGTTCGGCACGTACGCGGCGCAGCCGCTCAAGCACGCGCTGGCGCCGTTCGGGTTCACGTTCTGGAACGGTCCGACGATGCCGGGCCGCGGCGGCAGCTTCGCGCCGTTCGTGCAGTGGAACGCGCACGCGCAGTCGTTCCGCGCGGTGTGGATCGCCGGCGACTGGGACAACGGCACGATCGACGTCGCCGCCGGCGAATCGGGCGAACCGGGCTCACCGCACTACGCCGACCAGAACGCGCAGTGGGTGGCCACGGGGCGCACGGCGCTGCCGTTTTCCGATGCAGCGGTGCGCGCCGCAACGACGTCGACGCTGACGCTTACGCGGTGACGACGGCGATGCAACGCCGGCTCGGCGTTCGTTGGCTCGCCGCGTGCGCCGCGATCGGGATCGCCTTCGGACCATTCGCGGTCTCGAGCGGCGACGCGTCACACGCCGCGAAACCGCGCGTGACGCACGCCAAGTTCGCGAACGGATTCGATGTGGACGTGGTCGAGAACCATGCCGCGCCGCTGGCGGTGGTTGCCATCTGGTACGGTATCGGCAGCGCTGACGATCCGCCCGGACACACTGGGCTCGCCCACGCGCTCGAGCATATGCTCTACCGCGGTACGAACGTGCTCTCCGGTGCGGCCGAGGACGAGCTCGACGCGCGGCTCGGCATCGAAGCCAACGCGGCGACGGACTACGAGACGACGAACTTCCACCAGTCGGTCCCGGTCGCGCACGTCGAGCTCGCCATGCGGATCGAGGCGGCGCGCATGCGTGGTGCGCTCCTTCGCGAGCGCGATTGGCAGCTCGAGCGCGGCGTCGTGATGGCCGAGGTGCGATCGCGCCGGTCGCCCCGGTCGCGCGTGCTGCGTGACGCGGTTCGGGAGATGGTGTTCCGCGGAACGCCGTATGCGCACGATCCGGGCGGAACGCTCGACGACCTGGCGCGCATTACCGTCGCCGACCTGCGCCGCGCGTACCGCCGCGCATACACGCCGTCCAACGCGACGCTCGTTGTAACAGGAGACGTCGCACCTGCGCGCATCGTTTCGCTCGCGCGCACCATCTTCGGGCCGTTGCGGGCAGGCGTGGTACCGGCGGCCTCGCCGAACGAACGCCCCGTGCGACGCGGCGGTACCGTGCGCTTGAGCGCCGCGGGTTCAGAAACGCTGGTCGACATCGCCCTGGAGTCGCCCGACATGCCGGGAAGCGCGGAAGCGATTGCGAGCGAGGTGCTCGATCCTTCGCACGATGCGATGTCGCTGCCGCTGGTGACGCTCGGGGCGTGCTCGTCCTACGACTTCATCGACGACACGCAAGCGAATGCCGGTCTCTATCACGTCATTTGCCACCTCGAGCCAGGCGCGAAGCCCAGCGAACCGGTCGCGCTGTTCGGTGTGATCGCTCGCGCTCTCGCCGGCAACCACGAAGGGCATGTGTTCGACATGGCGCGGCGCGCCGTCGCCGCTAGGCGAGACACCATCCCGGACGACCTTAAGGGGGAAGCAAGCTATTTCGGGTCCTCGCTTGCGGGCGGTGTCAATCCAAATCACGCGCGGTACGCCGCGTCCAACGCGCAGGTTGCAGCCATGCTGCAACGCTGGTCAACGCCGGTCGCCGTGGGCATCATGTCGCCCTCGGGCAAGGTCATCGTGTCCGGGGCCGTCGTTCCGCAACCGCCCGCGAACGGGGACGCACCGCACGGCCGCGACGCTGGGGACACAGCAGTTATGCCGCTTCCCGCATGGGCGCGGAGCGCGACGTCATGGTCGAGGGCGCAACGCGACGATCGCGGCTCACCATCCTGGTTCGCGTTGCCCAACGGTGTACGGCTGGCGGTGCAGCGCCGCACGGGCAGCAACCACGTCTACGTTCGCGCAGGCTTCGACGACGCGCACCTGTTCGGCCGCGTTGGAGACGGCGTGGCTCGCGTGGCTGGCAGCATCTTCGTCGCCGGATCGCGCCGCTGGCCGGAGTTCCGCATCACGGACGCGGCCGATGCGCACGGCATGTCGATCGACCTCGACGCCGTGTCGAACGCGAATGGCTTCGCGAGCGACCTGCCGCTGATGCTCGAGATTCTCGCCGACGCGTGGCGCGCGCCGCACATCGACGCGCGCGACGTACGCCGCGCGCACCGAGCGGCCATCCGCGAAGCCGATCGCTTTGCGCACGATCCGGACGGCCTGGCGGTCTCCATCCTCGTGCACCGGCTCGACGACCCGGACGCGCGCGACCCGGCTCCGGCCGCCGATCAACGCCGTGCCGACACGTCCCAGCGCGCCGTGCGCGGCTTTTTTCGCACGCACATACGTCCCGAGCGCGCATGGCTCGCCGTGGTGGGCGACGTGGATCGGGCGACGGTTTACCGGCAGGTGAACCGCGCGTTCGGGGGCTGGCAGGTCGCGCCGGCCGATCCCCCTCCAAGCGCAGAACCGTCCGCGACAGCGCGCCCCGTACGCCCGGCTGTGCGACGCGTCCGCGTGTCCCGGCTGGTGACCCGCATGCTGCTCGGAACGACCGCGCCGAATCGCCGCGACGCCGACCACGACGGAATGACGCTGCTCGACACGCTCCTCGCCGGCGGGCTCGAGACGCGCTCGATGCGCGCGATGCGTTCTCGGCGCGGCCTCGCATACAGCGTCATGAGCTCGTACGACGACGACGCCGGCAGATTTTTCGTCGGATTTCAATGCGCGCCGTGGGACCATATGGCAGCGACCGCGCTGCTGCGCGGCATTCTCGACGATCTCGCCGTTCATCCGCCGTCCGCGGGCGAACTCGACCGCGCGCGCGGCAAGCTCATCGGCAACGCACTGCGCGCGCAGGGCTCGGCCGAAGGAATGCTCGACGCGTTGACCAAGACGGCGCGCGACTGGCGCGGTGACGAAACGCTCGGCGAACTCGACGCGCGCTACCGCGCCGTCGGCTCGGCCGACCTCGCGCGCATCGCGCGAACCTACCTCGACTCGCGACGATTCGTAGAGGTCGACATCGGCCCGTAAGCGGATCATGGCCGCGGCAAGATGCTCGCGTACACGGTCGCAAGCATGCGAGCTACGGTTTGCTCCACCATGAGGCCCGAGGCTTCGGTGCGGACGGCCCAGCACTTGCGAGCGGTTGCTAATCGGCAGAATGCTGTCAGTCTTCGAACGGAGGCGACTGGTGGTCGACTAGCGGCGTAGGATCGTTTGAACGACGTCGGCCGATAGAGCAGTACGTTCATCTGCGACACCGTAGAGCTCTGCATGAGGACGCTGCGCGTTTCCATGATAAAGCCGGAAAAGAACGCCCTCCGACTTGACCGCTTCGACCGCCGGCAACAAATCGCTGTCACCGGAGAAGAGGACGACGTCGCTGATTTGACGCTTCGAGGCAAGCAGTGCCATGTCGAGGCCGTGCATGAGGTCGACACGCTTCTGCTCGAAGATCGGCAGCCCGGTCGCCGCACGGAGAACGAAGTCCAGGTAGCCGCGGTCGATGAAGATCGCTACGCGACCCAACGAGCTCACCTCACAAGAAAAAGGACCAGGGTGGTCCCTGGTCCTCGATACTTCCCGTCATCCATCAGAACGACGGGGATTATGCTCGCGCCATCATACCATCGGCGGGCACATGGGTCAACGTGGAATCGCCTTCGCGTTCGCATTTGGCCGAAAGGTCACCGGGCGTGGTGTTGGCGGAATGTTACGTTTAGGCGTTCGCCCGTGATGCGTGGGTCGCGCGGGACGCGGTGTTCCCAGTACAGTTGCGTGTCGCCCGCCATCACCACCAGGTCGCCGTGCGCGACGTCGATCGTGATCGGGTCGTGGCGCAGGCCGCTGTCTTTTTTCGGGCGCAGCTGGAACTGGCGCGTCGCGCCCAGTGAGAGCGATGCGACGACGAGCCGTGCGTCGCGCGTGCCGTCGCGGTCGCCATGCCATGCGACGGCGTCTTGGCCGTCGCGGTACCGGTTGAGGAAACAGTAGTCGAACGTCGTGCCCGTGTGGCGTTCCGCCAGCTCGCGCACGAGCGCGAGCGCGGGCGTCCACGGCTGCGGCATGTTGTCGCCGCGGCCGGCCGTCTCGCGCGGGACCAGGACGCGCTTGCCGTACATCATGCGCGAATCCGCGCGCCAGTGGGTGTCCGCGCGCAGTTCGCGCACGACGGCGTCCGCGAGCGCGCGGTCGAGGAACTCCGGGACGTACGTGACGTCGCCGTGGTCGCCGACCAGGCGCGTGGGGCTGGCGGCGGAAGCGAACAAGGCAGTTTGGCGAGGCATGCGGGTGTACGAACGTATGTTCGGCCTCGATGGTGGCGCACCCTTCGACGAGCTCAGGGTGACAAAGGCCTACCTCACCGCTGCGGTCGTGTTCGTAGGTAGACGAGCTTGCGGCGGTAGTCGAAGACGGGATCGAAACGGCGTAGCAGGCGGTTTCCGACGTTCACCTGCCACGGCGTTTGGTCGTGGCCGCTCTTCGGCGGCCAAAACGTCGTCGGAACGCGAACGATCTCAATAGTGCCGAGCCGCAAGCGGTCGACGTACCCCTTCGTCGCGCGGTACGTCCCGTTGTAGCCCAACCCCGACGTCGGCGTCCCGCTGCGCGCGTTCTCCGTGAGCCCGAGCGCGCCGATCGCCCTCGGGGTCACCGCGAGCGCGCCGTTCGAGCCGGTGTCGAGATCGGCGACCGCGCGTTTTCCGTTGATGGTGACGTCGACGGTGACGCCGTTGTCCGCGTCGAGGTAGAACGGCAGCGCCGTCGTGCCGGCGGGCTTCGGATCCGAACCGTCGCCGACGACGAGCAGCGCGCGCGTGTAATCGAACCCCGTCACGCGGCCCTTGAGAAAGCTGTATCCCAGCACACCACCGACCGCGACACCGAGCCTCCGCGATTGGCGCGACATGTCGATCGCCAACGCATCGAGGTTTCGTACGCCGAGCGCTCCCACTGCCAACTGCGGGATCGACGTCGGGAAGACGACGTTCTTGCCGCTTCCGCCGCCGGCGCCGGCGCCGCCGGAACCGAGGCGGAGCCGGAGTTTCTTTGCCAAGGCGAGATCGATCACCGACGGATCCGTACCGGTGTCGACCATGAACCAGTAGGCGCCGCCGCCGATGTGCACGCGTACGAGAGGTTCGTTCAGGACGACGCGCATCGGCACGCGCACCGTTTCCGTGCTGCCGCTCGCGGCGGCGGGTATCACGGCCGTGACGGCCGCCGCGAGCATTATGACGAGCGCGGCGTGGTTCAACGGGCGAGGAACGTTCGGACGTCTTCGCGGAGGCGGTCGCGGATTGCGCCGTTGGTTTTGGCGCGGATCATGCCTTTGGTGATGTACTCGGCAGCGCGCGGCGGCAAGTTTGCCTTCAGCCAGGCTTCGAGCTGGTCCGGCGTCGCGGCGTCCCAGAAGATCGCTGGGACCGCGTTCGACAGGCTCAGCATTTTCTCGAACAGCGAGAAGCGCTTGGTGAGCGCGCCGCTGTGCGCCTGGAAGAACGACCACGCGAGCTTGGGGTTCCAGTCCGTCGCAGTCGCGACGTAGCCGAAGCGCGAGCCCTCCTGCTGCGGCGGGACCTCGGTGGACACCGCGATGTCCAGCGCGCGCGCCGCGAGCTTCGGATCGCGCACGTGCATGAGCGCGCCGCGATAGCGCGCCGCGAGCGTCGGGTCTTTCGCCGTCTGCGCGAGCTGGTGCAGCCGATCGAAGGCCGCGGCATCGGCATTGGTCCCGACGATGCTCGTGAGCACCGCCAGCATGTCCTGCGGCGTCGATGACGGATCGGCGACCGCGCGATCGAAGCGCCTGCGCGCCTCGGCGATCACGGCAGGATCGTCCCATCCGCCCAGCGCCGAGATCGCGCTGCGGCGCAGCTCGCCGGTGGCGACGGTCTCGCCGGGCTTCTCATCCCAGCCCAGCGACGCGGCCAGCGGCGCGACGACGTTGCGCGCGTACGCCGTGAACGCGTCGTGCTGCGCGGTGCCGCGCGTGTCTTTCTCGAGCTCCGCGAGCGAACCCACGATGTCTTGCCACGCGCGAGTGTTGCGGTTCGTGCCCATGGCGTTCGCGAGCGCGAGGAACGACGGCAGCGGTGCGGCGTCGATGCGCACCAGATTCCACTGGTCGCCGAGCATCACGATCTTGTCGGCGTCGGGCAGCGACGCAAATGCGGCGCGGTTCGCCTCGAACGTCGCCGCGTCGTACGCGACGCGGTAGTATCCCATGCCGCCGGCGTTCGCGCGCAGCGCTTCGCCGCAGCGGCCCGCCGGGATCCCGCTCTGCTGCGCGTCCGTCAGCAGCACGTACGCGGGCGCGCCGCTCCCGCTCGCAAGCGCGACCGGTACGTTCCAGCGCGTGTTCGCGGGATCGGTCGTTCCGTCCAGAAGAAAGCGCTTCTGCGCGAGCGTCACCGTGCGGTTTCCCGCCGCATCGCACGCGGCGGTCACGGAGACGAGCGGGAACCCGGGTTGCTCCGTCCACGCCTTGGCCAGCGCGGACACGTCTTTCTTGCTCGCCGCGCCCAGCGCGATCCACAGATCGGCCGTCGTCGCGTTGGAATATTTGTGCGCCTGCATGTAGCTGCGGATGCCGCTGCGGAACGTGTCCTCGCCGAGATACGCCTCGAGCATGCGCAGGAAGGCCTGGCCCTTGTTGTACGTGATCTCGGGATCGAACGACGCGTCGGCCTGCAGCTCGTCGGTCACGTGCTGCTGGATCGCGTGCGACGTCGAACGCGCGTCGGCGTTCATCGCGCCCTGCTTCGATGCGTCCTCGCCCTGCTGCCAGTTCCACTCGGGGTTGAATTTTTCGGTGGCCTTCGCGGCCATCCACGATGCAAAGCTCTCGTTGAGCCAGATGTCGTCCCACCACCCCATCGTCACCAAGTCGCCGTTCCACTGGTGCGCCATCTCGTGCGCGATGACGGAAAAGCCGCTCTGCTTCGAGCCCAGCGTCGCGTTGGGCCGGTGGATGATGATGCCTTCGTTGTACGTGATCCCGCCCCAGTTTTCCATCGCACCGCCGAAGCCGCCGGGGATCGCGATGTGGTCGAGCTTCGGCAGCGGGAACTTCACGCCGAAGTAGTCGTCGTAGTAGGGCAGGATCTTCGTCGCGCTTTCCAGCGCGTATTGGCCGTTCTGCTCGTCGCCTTTGATCGCCCAGACGCTCTGCTTCACGCCGTCGGAACCCACGGCGGAGATCGACGCGAGGTCGCCCGCCGTCAGCACCACCAAGTACGACGGCATCTTGGGCGTGCGCGCAAACACCGTCGTCGCGAGCGCGCCGTGCACGTTGCGCGTCTGCACGGGCATGTTCGACACCGCGGTCCACGCCGCGGGCAGCGTCACCGTGAGCTGGTACGTCGCGCGAAACGCGGGCTCGTCCCAGGCGGGGAACATGCGCCGCGCGTCCGTCGACTCGAACTGCGTCGAAAGCATCCGCCCCGAGCGCCCGTCCGGCGTGCGGTAGTCTTGCGCGAACAGCCCGTCCGGCGAATCCTGGATCTTGCCGCTGTACGAAAGCGTCAGCACGTGGTGACCGATCGCCGCAGCCCGCGCGAGCGTCAGCGTGGTGAGCTGCTTGTCGTTCTGCGTGACGGTGCGCGCCACGCGCGCGCCGTCGAACCGCGCGTCCGCGATCGTCATGTCGTGCGTGTTGAACACGATCTGCTTCGTGGGGCGGCGCACGTCGAGCGCGACGTTCTCCGTGCCGCGCAGCGTCTTCGCCGTCGCATCGGGCGTCAGCGCGATGATGTAGTCGGTGGGCACCACCGACTTCGGCAACCGGCCGGGCGTCGTGTCGAAGTTGAACGGCGCGACGACGGCGCCGGCCGGCGCGGCGGCAGCCAAGACGAACGCGGCCGCAAGAGCGAACCGCGTGAGGCGATCGAGCATCCCTCGGTATTCCGCCGGAATGCGGAGCGGCCCTATGACGGCGTGCCTTCGCGCGCGGCGCGGTCCGCCCGCTTATTGGCTTTTTGGATCTCCTCCGCGAGTTCGGCCTTCGTCATGTGCGTCGTCACGTGGGCACCCAGCTCGTGGCCCTCCGCGAGCAGCTGCTCCTTCGTTTTGCCTTCGACGTCGACGCCGCCGTACGCCGGCGCGTGGCTGTCCGGCCCGCCTTCCACCCCGCGCGGATCGGACGGTCCCTTATGGTCCTTGGGCTCCCAGTGGTCGCCCACTTTTTCGAAGTTGTGCTTCACCGACGCCCACGCGGCACGGTGCGCGCGCTCTTCGTCGCCGTCGTACGTCTTCTCGGCGCTCTCGAGCGTCTTCTCGTAGGTGTCCTGCGCCTTCTTCGGAGAGCGTTCGAGCGTCGACGGCAGCGGCGCGAACTCGCCGTCTTTTCCTTTGCTAGGCATGATCGCATCGTACCCGGCGAGCGCGGCCGGGGTGCGGGGGTACGAGGGCTTGCATGAACGACGACCGCGAGAACCAGAATCCCGAAGACGCCGTGCTCGATGACGCCGACGCCCCCACCGACGGCGGCAAGATGGACGAGTACGACGAGGGCGTGGTCGCCGCGGACGACACCGGGATGCTCGGCGGCGAGCAGCTCATCACGCAGATGGAGATCGAGCGCGGCCTGCGCGGTGATTGAGCGCGCAGGTGACGTGTCACCCGTGACGTAACCGGGTGGCCTGTGAACGGAACCCGGAGTGCGCGCGCCAGTCTCTGGGAGAAGGCGATGAGTCTTCCCTTGGCGCGCGACGATGATTTTTTCGGCGCCAACCGGCGGCCGGTGGGTATCGACCCGCAGCATCTCCGCGTGATCAGCGACACCGCGCTGCGCTCCCGGTTGATCATGGCGGGAATCGCGGAGGGGTTGCAGTCACCCAAAGGACCGCAGCGCATCAAGTCGATCATCCGGCTCTATCCGGCCTTCGACGCGCCCCGCCCGGGCAGCAAGCCGCGCGCGGTTCGGGCGGCGGCCCCGCCGGCGCCGGAGCCGGCCCGCGCCGCCTTCGGGCTGCCGACCGTGGAGGAGCTCAACGCGCTGCTCGGCCGCATCCTGCAGATCGAGCGCGACGTGAGCCGCGAGCTGCAGGGCCGGCTCAGCGGCGACATCGACCGGCTCAAGAAGCAGATCGCGACGCTCGAGGGCGACGACTTCGAGCGCGCCTTCCGCGAGCTCGAGACCGCGATGCGCCAGCGCCGCGAGCTCGCCGGCGAGATCCGCGAGGAGACGTTCCGCCGCATCGACGGCGACCAGAGCTTCGAGCCCCGCCGCTACCTGCGCCTGATCTCGCGCGAACGGAGCTAGCGGCCCCGGCCGGCATTGCCGATCACCTATCCCGAACGGCCAGGAACGGCTAAGATTCGCCCCGCTGCGACGTGGGCGGCTTGGAACGCTAGGGGTGCCCTGCGCCGGGGGAGTAGGCTTCAAGGCAGTGATCCGGAGCGTGAGGGCCGACGGCCGTCCCGATCTCGGCGGAGTCTTCCGTCCGATCGATCGTCCGCGCGTCCTGGACCGGCTGGCGACGGCGGCCCAATACCGCATCGCGACGATCATCGCGCCTGCCGGCTTCGGCAAATCCGTCGCCGTGCGCCAGTTTCTCGCGGGCGTCGCCTCGTCGGTGGTCTACGACGTCCCGCCCGACGCATCGACGCTGCTGCCGTTCGTGCGCGGTTTCGCCGATGCGCTCGCAAGCGTCGTGCCCGCGCTGCGCCGTTCGCTCGCGACGGCCCTGGACGGCGCGCGTAGCTCAGATGCACCAGGCCGCGATCTCGCGGCATGGGTCGCAACGCATATTCGTTCGCTCGACACGCTGATCGTCGTGGACGATTTGCACAACGGCGAAGGCGATCAGGAGATATCACGCTTCATCGCGTCGGTGGTCGAGCGCACGCGCGAGGGCCCGCGCTGGCTCTTCTCCTCACGCAGCCCGCTGCAGCTGCCCGTCGCTTCGTGGCTGGCGTACGGCGAGTCGGACCTCGTGGTGGACGCGGTCGACTTGCGCTTCACCATCGACGAGGCCAAGCAGAGCGCGCGCGCCACGCGCGTCGCCGTGCGCGACGACGAGCTCGAGCAGATCCTCGGCCTCATCGACGGCTGGCCGGCCGCGCTGACGTTCGCGCTGCGCACGTCGACCCGGGCGAGCGACTTGCGCGCGGTGTCCGCCGGCACGCGCGAGATGGTGTACCGCTACCTCGCCGAGCAGGTGTGGCACTCGCTGGACGACCGCATCCGGGGCTTCCTGCGCACCGCGGCGTTCCTGCCGCGTCTCGAAACGCGCCTCGCCGTCGCGGCGGGCTTCGACGATGCCGCGTCGATCATCGAGTCGCTGCGCGAGCGCGTGGCGTTCATCAGCGTGCTCGACGCGGGCGTGTACAAGCTGCACGACCTGTTCCGCGACTTCGTGCAGCGCCAAGTGGGCCTCGAAGGCGACGAAGCGCTGCGCGCCGCGCAAGTGTCGGCTGGCCAGCTGCTCGAGAAGATGGGGATGTTCGGCGAAGCGCTGGAGCGCTTCATCGACGCCCGCGCGGCCCGCGAAGTGGAGCGCGTGCTCGCGGCCTACAACTTCGCGCTGCTCGACAAAGGCTGCTTCGACATCGTCGAGCGCGCGGTGCGCTCGCTCCCAGGCGCGATGGTGAGCGCGAACCCGAACGTCCTGGCACTGCGCGCGGCCCTGGAAGACGCCCACGGCCGCGTGGACCAAGCCGAACGCTGGTACGCCGCCGTCCTGGAGCGAGTGACCGACGACGTGGCGTTCCGCGTCGCGGTAGCAACGCGCTACGCGCTGCTGATGTACCAGCAGGGGCGGACCGAAGCGATTCCCGTGCTGGAGAATCTGCGCGACCGCGCCGACGTGGGTACGCCGGAACGCGCCAGCGTGCTCGGGATGCTCGCGCTGACCTACGCGTCGCGCGGCTCGCACGACGACGCGCAAACGGCCATCGCCGAAGCGATCGATCTGGCGGAATTCACCGACGATAGCATCCGCGCGCGCACGTTCGGCCGCGCGGCCACCGTCGCGTTCTACGCATCCGACGACGCGAAGGTCGAATATTTTGCGCGTGAAGCGACACGGCTCGCCGTCGACGGGGGCGAGTTCGGCCAAGCGGCGCGTTTCTTCAGCACGTTGACCGCGCTGCATTCCTTTGCGGGCCGCGTTCCCGTCGCAGCGTGGTATGCTGCGCAAGTCGCGGCCAACGCCGAGAAGGCCGGCGACCCGCAGATGCGCGTCGCCGGATTGCGGACGCTGATCCAGCTCGAAGCCGAGCGCGGCAACGCGGAGCGCGTCGTCGAGGTCGAGCAAGATCTGTCACGCTTGACGTACCGAGGTCCCATCGGGCTCATCGGATACGTCTTCGCGAAGACGATGCACCACGTGTGGAACCGCCAGTTCCGCGAAGCGCAGGCCGTGCTCAACAGCGTCCCCGACCGCGACCTCGCGCCGTTCCAAAATCGCCTTCGCTATGCGCTCCTCGCGACGGTCAATGCGAAGCTTCAGCTGCGAGCGGAAGCGATCGACGCGCTCACGCGGTATGAAGCGGCGGTCGTGCAGGACAACGTCGACACGCGGCCGCTGTTCGATCGCCTGCGCGGCTTCGCCGATCGGTACGCGGCGTTCGCGAACATCCTGCTCCAGCGCAACGTGCTCGCGCAGCGCGCAGTCCGCACCAGCCGGTCGTCGTCAGCCGACCTCACGGCGTTCGATCGCCTCCTGAGCGCGCTGCTCAATCGCGTGCCGGAGGAATTCGAAAGCGCGGTTCGCGACCTGCGACTGGCCGGAATCGCGGGCGTGGCTCGGTTCGCAGAAGTGCTTGCCGAAGAGCTGTCCTCGCCGGTCACCGACACCGTCGAGATCGAGGTCCTTACACCCGTCGAGCTCCAGGTGCTGCGCGCGCTCTCGAAGGGTCTCGGCAATCAGGCGATCGCCGACGAACAGCGCCGGACGGTCAATACCGTACGGACTCACGTGTCGGCGATCTTGCGCAAGCTCGCGTGTACGAGCCGGGGTGAGGCGGTGGCGGCCGCGCGGCGCCAGGGTCTCGTCTAGGACGAGAACGGCCTCGTCCTTTCGGACGAGTGTGACCTTCGGCGCTCCTTGATAGGGTGAAGTCGTCCCCCGACCCACCAAGGAGTACCCCGTGATCGATGTTCTTGTCCTGGTTGTCGTGATCGTAAACACCTGTCTCGTTCTCCCCGTCGGCAACTGAGCGTAGCGGGACACAAGGGTAAGTTAGGACATGGAAGGGCGGGCCGCGCTGGCGCGGAGACTGATCGAGACGCGAATCGACGTCGCGGACGCCGTCCTCGAGCGCCTCGGGCCTCGTTCGTCGGGGCAAGCCTCGGGACTGATCGTCCGGTCGCTGGTGTCCGCGCTCGGCCAGTCGCTCGATGCGGCGGGACCCGAGCCGATGATCGCCTGGGCCCGGATGGCGCACAGCGCCTACGCGCTGCCGATCATCCACGATCTGGTCGCAACGGCCTGCGACGTCGCGGCCCGCGAAGGCGAACGGCTCGAGCTGGACTTCTCGGCGCTTCTGGTGTTCCTCGAGATCGTCAAGGCGAACGTCGCCGAGGCCTTCCCGCTGGCGCCCAGCCCGCGCCACGAGAGCCCGAACCGGGCGACCAACGGCGTGATCGAAGGCGTCCTCGCGATGCTCAAGGCGCGCGACGAAGCGACGTGCGCGCACTCGCAGGCCACCGGCGCCTGGTGCCGGCGCCTCTCCGAGGCGATGGGGCTCTCCGCCACGACGACCGACACGGTCGTCAAGGCCGGCGTGCTGCACGACATCGGCAAGATCGCGACCCCTGACGCGATCCTGTTCAAGGAAGGCCCGCTGGACGACGGCGAGTGGGCCGTGATGCAGAAGCACGCGGAGTTCGGCGCCGAGATCCTCGCGGAGCTGCCGGCACTGGCAGCGTTCGCGCCGATCGTCCGCGCGCATCACGAGCGCTGGGACGGCAAGGGCTATCCGCTCGGCCTCAAAGGCGAGCAGATCCCGTTCGAAGCGCGCGTCGTCGCGGTGGCTGATGCCTTCCACGCGATGATCAGCAACCGGCCGTACCGCCCCGCGATCGCGCAGCGCGAGGCGATGGAAATTCTTCGCGAAGGCCGCGGCACGCAGTGGGACGCTGAAGTGGTCGACGCGATGATCGCAATGCTCGATGCGCCACGGACCGCCGCGGGTGGGCGGCAAGTGGCGCGCGGGTAGCCCCAAGCGGGCAGGAGCCCCAAAAAAGGGCGCGGGTGGCCCCTATCGGGTGTGGGCCGGAGTTAGGGTCGTGCGAGCGGGTGCGCACGGCCCTTTTCCGTATGTCCGGTTCATGTGGACGTCCGTGCGAGCCCGACTCTTCGTCGCAATCTTCGCTGCGCTGTCGCTGCCTGGATTGCCGGCACCGGCGAGCGCATCGCCGTTCGAACAGTTCCGCACGCCGTCGGGCAACATCGGCTGCGTCTACGGGGACGCGTCGTTGCGGTGCGACATCAGGAGCGGCATCCCGCACCCGCCCGCGAGGCCGAAGAACTGCGACCTCGACTGGGGCGGGGGCTACACGATGGGAACGACCGGCCCCGCCAGCGTGGTGTGCGCGGGCGACACCGCAATCGACTTCCATGCGCGCACCATCGCGTACGGGACCACCTGGCACGGCGGCGCATTCCGCTGCGCCTCAAAACTCGAAGGCCTACGCTGCACGAACGCAAGCGGCCACGGCTTCTTCCTCTCAAAAGACCCAGCGTACACGTTCTGACGCGCAATCGTTATCGCGCCGGAGGCGGGGGCGCGATGTTGCTGCGGCGGGGCGTTGCGGAGTCGCGGAGCGCTGGAGGCGCGGGAGCGACGGAGCACCGAGCGCGCCGGAGCGCAGGATGCGCGTAGGCGCGCGTCCCCGCCGCAGCAACGTCGCGCCCCGCCGAGCCACAACGAAATAAAACGAAGGCCCGGATCGAATGATCCGGGCCCTCATTTTCGAGTTCGTCGAAACGCTAGTAGTCGTCGTCCGTCGAGTGGGCCAGCGGGCCTTCGTCCTCTTCGGACTCTTCCGCCAGCTCTTCGTCCTCTTCTTCGAGGACGTAGCCTTCGTCGACGTCGTCTTCCTCGGTTGCGACCGGGACTTCTTCGTCGACGATCTCGTCCACGACGATCTCGCCGTCGTCCGTCATCGTCGCACGCAGTCCGCCCAGCGGGCTCGTCGGAAGGAGATCGTCGTCGGGCGCACGTCCGCGCGCCGGAGACGCGCTCACGAGCGGAGCCGAATCGTCGAGCTCTTCCTCTTCCTCTTCGGGCTCGTCCTCGACGACGCCGGCAACTTCACCGGCTTCGCCCTCTTCTTCCTCATCCGACTCGACCGGCGTCCCGAGCGCCGCCGACGCGGCCTGCGAGAGACGGTCGCGTTCGGCTTCGCGTTCCGCGAGCGCGGTTTGCGACAGGCGCGGGTCTTCGTCGCCCATCAGCAGACCGATCTCTTGCGCGCGCTCCGCCATGTCGTCGTCCGCGATGCGGATCTCGACCTCTTCGCGCTGTTCCGTCAGCACTTTGACGTCGAGCGCCAGCGACTGGAGCTCCTTGATGAGCACCTTGAACGATTCGGGAACGCCCGGTTCCATCACGTTCTCGCCCTTGACGATCGCTTCGTACGTCTTCACGCGGCCGACGACGTCGTCGGACTTCACCGTGAGCAGCTCCTGGAGCGTGTACGCCGCGCCGTAGGCTTCGAGCGCCCACACTTCCATTTCGCCGAAGCGCTGTCCGCCGAACTGCGCCTTACCACCCAGCGGCTGCTGCGTGATCATCGAGTACGGACCGGTCGAGCGCGCGTGGATCTTGTCGTCGACGAGATGCGCGAGCTTGAGCATGTAGATGTAGCCGACGGTGATCGGGCGGCCGAAGCGGTCGCCCGTGCGCCCGTCGCGCAGCCACGTCTTGCCGTCGGCGGGGAGGCCCGCGTCTTGCAGCCACTCGCTGATGTCTTCCGCGTGCGCGCCGTCGAACACCGGCGTCGCCATGTGGAACCCGAGCATCGCGGCGGCCCATCCGAGATGGGTCTCCATGATCTGCCCGAGGTTCATGCGCGACGGGACGCCCAGCGGATTGAGCACGATGTCGACCGGCGTGCCGTCTTCCATGTACGGCATGTCTTCTTCCGGCAGCACCTTGGCGATGACGCCCTTGTTGCCGTGACGGCCGGCCATCTTGTCGCCTTGCAGAATCTTGCGCTTCTGCGCGACGTAGACGCGGACGAGATGGTTCACGCCGGGGCTGAGCTCGTCGCCGTTCTCGCGCGAGAAGCGCTTGACGTCGATGATCTTGCCTTTTTCGCCGTGCGGAACTTTGAGCGAGGTGTCGCGCACTTCGCGCGACTTCTCACCGAAGATCGCGCGCAGCAGGCGCTCTTCCGCGGTCAACTCGGTCTCGCCCTTGGGCGTGACCTTGCCGACGAGGATGTCTTCCGGGCGCACCTCGGCGCCGATGCGCACGATCCCGTTCTCGTCGAGATCCTTGAGCGAGTCCTCGCCGACGTTGGGGATGTCGCGCGTGATCTCTTCGGGCCCGAGCTTCGTGTCGCGCGCTTCGCACTCGTACTCCTCGATGTGAATCGAGGTGAAGCGGTCGTCCTTGACCATGCGCTCGGAGATGAGGATCGCGTCCTCGTAGTTGTAGCCTTCCCACGGCATGAAGGCGACCATGACGTTTTGGCCCAGCGCCAGCTCGCCCTCATCCGACGACGGACCGTCGGCGAGGATCTGACCGCGCACGACCTTGTCGCCCACGGCGACGATCGGGCGCTGGTTGATGCACGTGCCGGCGTTGGACCGCGTGAACTTGAGCAGGTCGTAGCTGTGGTCGAGCCCGTCGTCGTCGTGCTTGATGACGATGTGGTGCGCGTCCGCCGCCGTGACCTCGCCGTGCGCGCGCGCGAGAACGCACCCGCCGGAGTCCTTGGCGGCGCGGTACTCCATGCCGGTGCCGACGATCGGCGCCTGCGGGCGGAGCAGCGGCACGGCTTGGCGCTGCATGTTCGCGCCCATCAAGGCGCGGTTGGCGTCGTCGTGCTCGAGGAATGGGATCAGCGCCGTCGCGACCGACACGATCTGCTTCGGCGACACGTCCATGAGCTGCACCTTGTCGGGCGGCTCCTCGACGTATTCCTCGGCGTAGCGCGCGACGACGGACGACGACGTGATCTTGCCCTTCTCGTCGAGCAGCGTGTTGGCTTGCGCGACGATGTACTCGTCCTCGCGGTCCGCGGTGAAGTAGCGGATCTCGTTGCTGACGATCCCGTCCTTCACGACGCGGTACGGCGTCTCGATGAAACCGTAGCGGTTGACGCGCGCGAACGTCGCCAGCGAACCGATCAGCCCGATGTTCGGGCCTTCCGGCGTCTCGATCGGGCAGATGCGGCCGTAGTGCGAGTGGTGGACGTCGCGGACTTCGAAGCCCGCGCGCTCGCGCGACAGACCGCCCGGCCCGAGCGCCGAGAGACGCCGCTTGTGCGTCAGCTCGGCGAGCGAGTTGGTCTGGTCCATGAACTGCGAGAGCTGTGAGGAGCCGAAGAACTCTTTGATCGCCGCGACCACGGGGCGGATGTTGATCAGCGCCTGCGGCGTGACGGTCTCGATGTCCTGAACGGTCATGCGCTCGCGCACGACGCGCTCGAGGCGCAGCAGGCCGACGCGGAACTGGTTCTGCAGCAGCTCACCGACGGAGCGGATGCGGCGGTTGCCGAGGTGGTCGATGTCGTCCTTGTGCACTTCGCGCGATTGCACCTTGATCAAGCGGCGCAGCACCGCGATCATGTCCTCGCGCGTGAGCGCCTTCTTCGTCATCGCCGGCGCTTTGAGCTTGGCGGACGTGTACTCGCGCAGCTTCTCGTCGCGCGCGCCCTCGAGCTTGCCGAGCAGCTTGTAGCGGCCGACGCCGGCGAGATCGTAGCGCTTCTCGTCGAAGAACAGCGACTCGAGCAGCTTCTCCGCGTTCTCGGCGTTCTCGGGCTCACCGGGACGCAGCTTCTTGTAGATTTCCTTGAGCGCGTCTTCCTTGGTCTTGATGTCCTTGTCTTTTTCGAGACAGTTCGCGATCAGCGGGCTGTTGTCGAACAGCGCCAGGATCGCTTCATCCGACTCCCAGGCGTGGCCGAGGTCGGGGCGCGACAGCGCGCGCACGAACGTGGTCGCGTAGATCTTGCGGTTCTTGTCGATGCGGACGCCGATCGTCCCCTCGGTCTCGTCGTTCTTCGTGCCGTTGTCGGTCTCGAACTCGATCCACGCGCCGCGGTTGGGGATGATCGTCGCGTTGAACGTCGGACGGTTGTTCGTGTCCGTGTCCTGCAAGAAATACACGCCGGGCGAGCGGACGAGCTGGCTCACGATCACGCGCTCCGCGCCGTTGATCATGAACGTGCCCTTGTCGGTCATGAGCGGGAAATCGCCCATGAAGATCTCTTGGTCGGGGATGCCCTTGATCTCACCGGACTCGGCCGTGATCAAACGAACGCGCACGCGCAGCGGCGCGCTGTACGTCATGTCGCGCTCGCGGCACTCCTCGACGGAATACTTCGGCTCGCCGAGCGAGTGGTCGCCGAACTCGAGCACGAGGTTGCCCGTGAAGTCCTTGATCGGCGAGATCGAGTCGAACGCTTCCTTGAGCCCATCGTTGATGAACCACTTGAAGGAAGCTTTCTGCAGCTCGATCAGATCGGGCAGCTGCAGAACGTCCGTGATCTTCGCGAACGAGTGACGCTGGCGCTTCGCGCCGGGATCCTCGGGCAGCTCGACGGTGAACGCTTCTTCGGGGACGTGGAAGCTCGCGCTCGCAATGTTCTCTTGCTTGACCGCGGTGCTCGACCCGTTCGGTGCCGCGGGGGCCGCTTCGGCCTTCTTGCGGCTGCGCGTCGTCTTGGGTTTGTCCGCCGTCGTTTTCGTCGCCATTCTGTTTCTGGGGGTCTTCCTGCGTGGGCTCACGCGCGCTCGGGGCTTCGCAAACGCGAAAAGGCAAGGACCGACCCACCGGAGTGAGGTGTCCTCGCTCGCTCTCGTATGCCGCTATCCGCCGAGAGGCATAGGGCGGTATCGTAGCACCGCCCTGCGAGCCCCGTCAAGCGGCAAAACTCGGACCTCTCGTTTAAGCGGCGTCTCCGCTGCCCGCCGCGTAGCCGGACCGCGCGTAGAGCGGCGCCGTGCGAGCGGTATCGACCGCCGCCTCGAGCGCGGCGTGGCGGTCGAGCTCGCAGCGGCAGCGGCCGACCCGGTCGCCGGAGCAGCCCATGTAGTCGTGGCTTGCGAGCGAATGCCCGCACGGGCACAGCACCAAATTGTCCATCACTCGCCTCCTGGGTCGCCTGCCTTGGCCGGCTCGGAGCCGGCCGGCCGGTGGGCGTCGAACGATCCCTCGGCTGGATGGTACCCGGGTCCGCAGGGGACAAACGCGCGCTATCGTACCGTTCCCCTGGCGAACTCGAAGGCCATCGAGTGATCGTACGAGCCCGCGTCCACGACCAGGATGCGGTCCCCGACGGCGACGTCGGCCGGAAACTGCAGACCCTCGAGCAGGTCGTACTCGAGGCAGGTCCGCCCCCCGCACCGGTCCGGTCCATGGCCGACCGGCTCCCAGCGCTCGGCGCGCCAGACGAACATCCGGTGCCGGTATTCGTGCATCTGCGGCCAGTCGGAGTAGCCGAGGTCCACGATGACCTCCTGACGCGCGCCGCGCCGGCGGACTTCCGTCACCTCGGTCAGGAGCGCTTCGGTCGGCGTGCACACCGCCTGGCCAGGCTCGAAGAACAGCTGCGCGCATGCGGGGAGCGACGCGATGATGCGCTCGACCATCCACCCCATGTCGGCCTCGAAGCCGGCGTCGAATTGTTCGGGCGTCCACCCGCCGCCGACGTCGAACGCCACGACGCGGCGGCCGGTGGCGCGTTCGAGCGCGCACGCCCGCCGCAGAACGTCGCCCGCGACGTCGCGCCACGATGCCCCGTTGTAGTCTTCGCGCCGCGCATGAAACGAGATCGCAAGAGACTCGTGCTGCGGTCCGGCTTCGACCGCGGCTCGCAGCTCGGGCTCATCGTCGACAGGTACGCCGAAACGCGACGCGAGCATCGACGGCCGCAGGCGGATGCCGGCGATGCGCGCGACCGCCCGCTCCCGGTTTCGCACGAACGCTTCGATGCTGTCGGCGAAGATGAAGTCGAGCGGCTCGTCCGTCGGCGTTTCGCACAGCGGTTGCGGGCCGTTGTAGATCGTGCGCGCGGGCGTGAAGCCCGTGCGGTACGCCCACGCGACCTCGTCGTACGAGATCGTTTCCGCGAAGAACCCCGCCTCGCGCGCCAGCGTCACGAGCTCCGCGCGCGGGTTGGTCTTGAAGCTGAAGCTCGCGACGAGCTCCACCGGCGGCCGGCTCAGCGCGTCGCGCAGCCTGCTGACACAATCGAAGCGCTCGCGGGCGTGCCGCGGAAGAAAAATCCGCCGCGGCGTCGATTCCTCGCCGGCGGAGGCCGGCACGTCCTCGATCGCAAGCGTCACGACGCGATCCGCAAGCTCCGATCGCGCTCCCACCAGCCGGGCTCAACGGGTTTGGCGGGGACCCAGCCCGCGGCGAGCTCCGCGAGCACGTCCGCGACGAGCGTGCGCTGCGGCACGCCGCCGGGTTCCGCGCACGTGTAGATCCCGTCCTCGCAAAAGCGCTCGGACCGCCGCAGCAGCGAAACCCAGTCGACCATGCCGAACGCCGCCCACGCGCCGAACGCGGTCACGGGGATACCCTCCGCCGACACGGCCAGCGCGTCGGCGAAGCGCTGCAGCATCCAGCGCGCGCGTGCGCGCTCGTCGCCGATGACGTGCACCTCGGAAAGCGCGAACGGCAGCCCGAGCCGCGCGTACGCCGAACGCAGCAGCGGGCGCATGCCCAATTGATTCGGCGCGACGTCCACCACGCCCAGATTCCGATGGCCGCCGTAGCCGTCGCTCTCCAGCCAGCGCTCCGAGTTCGGGTAGTAGTTCCAGCCCATCACGTCCGGCGGCTGCGGGCGGCGCTCCAGCCGGCGCAACAGCGTCGCGGGAACGCCGCAGCGCTCCACCAGATAGCGGTGCATCGGGTGCCCGTCGACGATGCGGCCTTGCAGCAGCTCGCATGAGAGGAACGTGCGCTCGCGCTTGTGCGCGACGTACGCTTGGACGCCCTCGTCCGCGGCGGTGAAGCCCTGCAGATCTTCCGTCAGCAGAAAACGCGCATCCGGGACCGCGTCGCGGATCCGTTCCGACGCGTACGCGATCGCCAGCGCCTCGTTGACGATCGCGCGGCCGAACGCGGCGTCGTCGAAGAACGAATTGGGGTACCACGCCGCGTACAGGGTCGAGAAGCGCGCGGTCGTCAGCGGCTCGTTGATGGGCGTCCACCGCTTCACCCACGGAAAGCGGCGCGCCGTGGCCGCCGCGTACTCCGCGAACAGCTGCGGAAACGCCGGATCGACGAGGCTCGTGTACCGCGGCCCGCTGCCGTGGTGCAGCAGCGTCACGATGGGCTCGACACCGCGTTCGGCGAGCGCGCGGAGCCGCCGCGCGGCCCAGCCGTAGTCGCGCGACTCCGCGTCGTGCGGCGCGACCTTTTCCCACAGCACCGGGTAGCGCGTCGCGCGAACGCCCAGATCGGCGATCAAGCCGATGTCGCCTTCGCGCACGTCGTGACCGGTTTCGAACAGCTGGTCGCGCCAGCGGTCGGGTCCGATGCGCGCGACGGTCGGCTCCGGCGACGCCCAGATCTCGAGGGAGTGACGCTCCATTATGACGCGACCGCGGCCGTGCGCGCGAGCTCTTCGAACGTGAGCAGCGCCGACGCCACCACTTGGTCCATGTTGAAGTACTTGTACTCCGCCAGCCGGCCGACGAAGGTGACGTGGCGCTGCGCCTGCGCGAGCGCCGCGTACTTGCGATAGAGCTCGCGGTTGTCGGGCCGCGGGATCGGATAGTACGGATCGCCGGCGGCGGTGGGATATTCGCGGCTCAAAATCGTTTTCGCGTGCTTCTGGCCCGTGAGGTGCTTGTACTCGGTCGTGCGCGTGAACGGCACGTTCTCCGTGGGCTCGTTGACGCAGCCGACGGGCTGCACCCATGCCACGTCGCGCGTCTCGAACTCGAAGCGCAGCGAACGATACGGCAGCCGTCCGAACTTGTACTCGAAGTACTCGTCGATCGGCCCCGTGTAGATGACGTGGTTGAACGACGCGCGGTCCGCGACCGACGCGAAGTCGGTGCCGGTCACCACCTCGATGCGCGGGTGGTCGAGCATGCTGCTCACCATCGCGGTGAAACCGTCGGCCGGCATCGCCTGAAACGTGTCCGTGAAATAGCGGTCGTCGTCGCTGGTGCGCGTGGGGATGCGGCCGCACACGGTGGCGTCGAGCTCGGACGGATCCAGGCCCCACTGCTTGCGCGTGTAGCCGCGGAAGAACGTCTCGTAGAGCTCGCGGCCGACGCGCGCGAGGATCGCCTGCTCGGAGTTGTCGATTCGCGGCAACTGCTCCGCGCGCGCGGCGAGGAACGCCGCGACGCCCGCGGCGTCGAGATCGAGATCGTACAGCCGGTTGATCGTCGTGCGGTTGATCGGGATCGGTACGAGGCTGCCGCCGACGCGAGCCAGCACGCGGTGCTCGTACGGCAGCCAGCGCGTGAACGCGCTCAGATAGTCGACGACGTGCTGCGCGTTGGTGTGGAAGATGTGCGGGCCGTAGCGGTGGTAGCGCAGCCCGTTTTCGTCGAGGGGGTCGTGCGTGTTGCCTGCGACGTGCGGTCGCTTGTCGATGACGAGGACGTTCGCGCCGAGCTGCGACGCCAGGCGTTCGGCAATCGTGCTGCCGGCGAGCCCGGCACCGACCACGAGATAATCGTAGGACAAGGAAAACTACCCCCGCAACACACTGCGGAATTTGAGAGGTCCCTCGCTGGGGTAAGAACTGTATGCCCCGTAACAACTCCCGTTATGCTAGCTCGCTTACCGCACTGCTAAGGAGACGGCCCCATCCCGCACGCACCTGTCGAAGTCGTCATCGTCGGACTGCACCTGCAATGGCGCGGCGTATGGCAGCGTCCCAACCACCTGCTGTCGCGCATCGCGCGCGACGCGAACGTGATCGTGCTGGAAGAACCGGTCACCGCGGACCGCGACGACGACGCGATCGAGCGGCACGGCGGTTTGACGGTCATCACGCCGCACCGCGCGGCGCGTTCAACCGACGCCGTCGACGCGCGCGCGCTGTCGAGCGTGCGCGCGCTCGCCGGCGGCCGCTCCGCGCTCGTCTGGCTGTACACGCCGATGATGCTCGCGCTCGCGGATGCGTTTCCCGCCGCGCCGCTCGTGTTCGACAAGATGGACGAACTGGCGAGCTTCGCGAAGGCCGACCCGCGCATCGCACCGCGCGAGCACGAGCTCCTGCGCCGCGCGGACCTCGTGTTCACCGGCGGGCGCTCGCTCTTTCGCGGCGTCGAAGGGCGCACGCGCAACGCGCGCTGTTACCCGAGCGGCGTCGACGTCGCGCATTTCGCGCAGGCGCTCACGGCGGCGCCGCACCCCGACCTCACGCCGTTTCGCGGCGGGCCGGTGTTCGCGTATACGGGCGTGATCGACGAGCGCGTCGACCTCGCGCTGATCGACGCGCTCGCCGCCGCGAATCCCGGCGCGACGGTCGTGATGATCGGACCGGTCGTGAAGATCGACGAGTCCGCCCTGCCGCGGCGCGCGAACATCGCGTACCTCGGCAAGCGCGGCTACGACGAGCTGCCGTCACTCCTCGCGGGCGCCGACGTCGCGCTCATGCCGTTCGCGCTCAACGAGCACACGCGCAACATCTCGCCGACCAAGACGCTGGAGTACTTCGCCGCGGGCCGCCCCGTGGTGAGCACGGCGGTTCCGGACGTCGTCGCCGATCACGGGGACGTCGTGCACGTCGCGCGCGACCACGCGCATTTCCTCGCGCTCGCTCGCCGCGCACGCGAGCACGACGCGAGCCGCGCGCGGCGCGCCGCGGAGAAGGCGAACGCCGCGACGTGGGACGCGATCGCCGCCGCGATGCGCGACGACCTCGCCGCCGCGGGGATCGTCTACGCGGCGGCGAGCCCGACGCGCAAGAACTCCGCGGCCCTGGCGTAGCACGAACACGACACGGCCTCGAGGCGCGTGTCGTCCATGATGCGCACGCGCGCGTAGCCGTGCGCGACGAGCCCTTCGTCGACGAACCGGCCGAGCACGGTGACGACGCTCGCGCGCCGTACGCCGAGCATCATCGCGACGATGTCTTGCGTGATCTGAATCTCGTCGCCGACGCGGTCGCGCGCGGTCAGCAGCCATTTCGCGAGCCGCTGCTCGATCGTGTGCCGCGCGTTGCACGCGACCCATTGGCCTCGAATCGCGCGCGCCGCCGCGACGTACCGCCGGCCCGCATCGCGCAGCGCTGCGTCCCGCTCGAGCGCGTCCTGGAACACTTGCGCGTCGAGCCGCGCGAAGCGCCCCGGCGACTGCACGATCCACGTGTCCGGCGTGGTGCGCGCTCCGAGAAACAGCTCGATGCCCAGAAATCCTTCGGCGCCGGTCACGTCGATCTCGACGTTCGCGTCGCCCTCGAGCGGACGCAGCGTGGAGACGATCCCCGAGAGCGGAAACCACACGGCGTCGATGGTGCAGTCGGGCGGCTGCAGCACGTCGCCGATACCGCCGCCGTGCACCGTCATGCGCGCCTCGACGAACGAACGCGTCACCGGCGCGACCGCGCTCAGGAATCGGTTCTTGTCCGCTGTTCCGGCAAGCATAATACAAACGTATTACCCTGTCGGGGAAAAACAACCCAGCTGGTAGGTCGTTTGTCCCACGTCACGCGGGGATTCTCCGCTCGCTGAGCACCATGGTCAACCGCACCTCGGTGCGCGCCTGGTGCGTGCGGATCTCGACGCCATCCATGAGCGCACGCATCAGCGGCAAACCGCGGCCCCGCTCGTCACGCCGCTGCGCCGGCTTCCACCTCCCGTCGTCCTCGACGGTGACGACGACGGTGTCGTCGCCGGCTTGCGCGTGCACGCGCACCAGCCCCGGGTTGCCGAGGTATGCGTGCTCGACCGCGTTCGCGACGGCTTCACCCACCGCCGTCAGCAGCGAGAAGCGGCCGTCGTCATCGATGCCGACACCGAGCGCGAACCGGTCGAGGCTGCGCCGCACCAGCGGGACCGCCATCGGAAGCGCGCTGAACGTGAACGCGAACGTCCTGCTCGGCACGTCGGCGGACGCCACCGTGAGCGTCGCGACGTCGTCGGTGTTGTCGCCGTTCGCGAAGACGCGCCGCAGCAGCGCGCGAGCGGGCTCCGCGTCGATGCGCACGACGCCTTCGCGCGCCGCGTCGAGAAGCCGGCGTTCGCCTTCGATCACGTCGCGCGAGTATTCGATCAGCCCGTCGGTGTACGCCGTGAACAGCGCGCCCGGAGGCAGCGTGAAGGTCCAGTCGCTCGCGCCGATGACGTCGACGATGCCGAGCGGAACGCCGTCCTTGGGCAGGAGCGCCACGACGCCGCACGGCAGCGCGAGCAGCGGCGCGGGGTGGCCGGCGGACGCATACGTCACCGTTCCGTCGCGCGGGTCGACGATGCCGAACATCGCGGTGACCATGACGGGGTTGGCGCGCATGTTGACGATCGTGTTCGCGCGCTCGAGCACGAGCGACGGCGAGTTGGGGTTGAGCGCAGCCGCCCGAAACGCCTGACGAACTTCGCCCATCACGATCGCTGCCCGCAGCCCGTGACCCGCGACGTCGCCGATCGAGAACGCGATGCGGCCGTCGGGCAGGCGGAACGCATCGTACCAGTCGCCGCCGACGATGGCTTCTTGCGCGCCCGGCAAGTACGCCGCGTCGAATGCCAGCCGGTCGTCGACCGGCAACCGGTCGGGCAAGAGCGCGCGCTGGAGCGTGTCGGCCACGTGGTGCTCGCGCCGGTACATCTGCGCCGCGTCGACGGATACGGCCACGCGCAGCGCCAGCTCCGACCACAGGTCGAGCCCGCTCTCCGCGTCGCTCGACACGTCGGCGCCCCAGATGCGCATCACCCCGAGTTGCTGGCCGCGCGCCACGAGCGCGAAGTCGTGCGCGCCGTCCCCGGTGCGGCCCGCGCGCGCGAGCGTCGTGCGAATCTCGCCCTCGTCGACCTCCACGGAGAAACCGTCGGCGAACGCGGGCACGATCAAGCTGCCGACCGCGGCCAGCGTCTGGGCGTAGTCGAACGACGTCGCCAACTCGCGGCTCGCCGCGACCAGCAAGCGCAGCGAATCCGCGAACTGCCGCTCGTCGATCGGCCTCACGGCCTCGCGCGCAGGCTCAGAAACGGGCCCTCCCCTTTTGCATGCGGCGATACCCTCGCTTGCTCTGAGTCAAACACCGTACACGTGGGGATGCTTGCTCCATGAGCTTCGTTCGGCAGACTCTCGCCGGCGCGGTAGCCGGCGCGGCCGCGACGAGCGCGCTGAACATCGCGACGTATGCCGACATCGCCGTTCGCGGGCGCGCCGAGAGCGACGTGCCGTCGACGATGGTGAAGAACGCCGCCGAAGCCGCGGGCGCCGGCGCGCTCGCGTCGGACGACGAAACCACCCGGCACCGGCGCAACGGGATCGGCGCGCTGATCGGCTACGCCGACGGGCTCGGCGTCGGCGTCGTCTACGGTGCGCTGCGGCCCGCGGCGCGCGGCGTGCCGGTGCTGCTCGCGGCGCTGGTCGCGGGCGCCGCCGCGATGGCGCTGAGCGACATCGCGATCGCGAAAAGCGGCGCGAGCGATCCGCGCACGTGGGGAGCCGCCGATTGGGCCGCCGATGCGATCCCGCATCTCGCCTACGGCTTGGCGCTCGCTCTCTCGTTCGACATGCTCGATCGCTGAGGCGCCGGCGCGCTCGCACGACGCGCGGCAGCGGCGCGGGCTCGCTCGGCCGGTGACGGAACGCTTTCGTATTCCGTACACTTTCGTGAAGTGCGGCGACTCGTTTCGTGCTTGCCGCCGACGGGTAGCTTGCCCGCCGTAAGACCTTCGCCGCCGATGCCGATCTATCATCAGATAGGGCGCCGTCGGCGTTCGGTCGTTCCGCCCGAGGAGATCGCGTATGCCGCCTGCGGCCGTCGCCGGTAAAACGAAACCCGCCCCCAAGAACGCGACCGCCGCCGCGAAAAACGGAGCCGCGGCCCCGCGGAACGGCGCGGCGGGATCGGAGCACGTCAAGCGGCAGCTCTTGAGCGCGCTGCGCGCCGTCACGCGCGGTGACTTCTCCGCCAAGCTTCCCACGTCGTGGGACGGCATCGACGGCGACATCGCGGAAGCGTTCAACGAGATGGTCGGCTGGAACGGCCGCGTGCTCAAAGAGATCGAGCGCGTCTCCACGGTCGTCGGCTACGACGGACGGCTCGGGCAGCGCTCGGAGCTGCAAGCGCCCGGCAGCTACGGCGAGAAGCTGCTCGCGGTCAACCGGCTGATCGACGACCTCACGCACCCGATCGCCGAGACGAGCCGCGTGCTCGGCGCCGTCGCGCGCGGCGACCTTTCGCAGCAGATGTCGCTCGAGGTCGACGGCCGCCCGCTCAAGGGCGAGTTCTTGCGCAGCGCGCGGACCATCAACGCGATGGTCGATCAGCTCAACGCGTTCGCCGGCGAAGTCACGCGCGTCGCGCGCGAAGTCGGCTCCGAAGGGATTTTGGGAGGCCAGGCGCACGTGCGCGGCGTCGCCGGTACGTGGAAAGACCTCACCGACTCGGTCAACTCGATGGCCGGCACGCTCACCAACCAGATCCGCAACATCGCCGACGTCACCACCGCCGTCGCGAACGGCAACCTCTCCAAGAAGATCACCGTCGAGGCGCGCGGCGAGATCCTGCAGCTCAAAGAGACCATCAACACGATGGTCGACCAGCTCAACACCTTTGCGGCCGAAGTCACGCGCGTCGCGCGCGAGGTCGGTTCCGAAGGCCGGCTCGGCGGACAGGCGGACGTGCGCGGCGTCGCCGGCACGTGGAAAGATCTCACCGACTCCGTCAACACGATGGCCGGTAACCTCACCAGCCAGGTGCGTAACATCGCCGAGGTGACCACCGCCGTCGCGAAGGGCGATCTTTCGAAGAAGATCACCGTCGACGTGCGCGGCGAGGTGCTCGAGCTCAAGGGCACGATCAACACGATGGTCGACCAGCTCAACGCGTTCGCCGGCGAGGTGACGCGCGTCGCGCGCGAAGTCGGTACGGACGGACGGCTCGGCGGCCAGGCGGTCGTCGAAGGCGTCGCCGGCACGTGGAAAGATTTGACGGACTCCGTCAACACCATGGCGCGCAACCTGACGAGTCAAGTGCGCAACATCGCCGAGGTGACGACCGCCGTCGCGAAAGGCGATCTTTCGAAGAAGATCACCGTGGACGTGAAGGGCGAAGTCGCCGACCTCAAGGTCACCGTCAACACGATGGTCGACCAACTGAATGCCTTCGCCGGCGAGGTCACGCGCGTCGCGCGCGAGGTCGGCACCGAAGGCCGGCTCGGCGGTCAGGCGCAAGTCGAAGGCGTCGCCGGCACGTGGAAAGACTTGACCGACTCGGTCAACACGATGGCCGGCAACCTGACGGCGCAGGTCCGCAACATCGCCGAGGTGACGACCGCCGTCGCGAACGGCGACCTTTCGAAGAAGATCACCGTGTCCGTGCGCGGCGAGGTGCTCGAACTCAAGACCACCATCAATACGATGGTCGACCAGCTCAACTCGTTCGCCGCAGAAGTCACGCGCGTCGCGCGCGAGGTCGGCACGGACGGAAGGCTCGGCGGTCAGGCCGACGTGCGCGGCGTCGCCGGCACGTGGAAAGACTTGACGGACTCCGTCAACTCGATGGCGGGCAACCTGACGAACCAGGTCCGCAACATCGCCGCCGTCACCACCGCCGTCGCGCGCGGTGACCTTTCGAAAAAGATCACCGTCGACGTCAAGGGCGAGATGCTCGAGCTGAAGGCCACCGTCAACACGATGGTCGACCAGCTCAACTCGTTCGCGGGCGAGGTCACGCGCGTCGCGCGCGAGGTGGGTTCCGAAGGCAAGCTCGGCGGACAGGCGCAGGTCGAAGGCGTCGCCGGCACGTGGAAAGACCTCACCGACTCGGTGAACTCGATGGCCGCGAACCTGACGAACCAGGTGCGCAACATCGCCGACGTCACGACCGCCGTCGCAAGCGGCGATCTCTCCAAGAAGATCACGGTCGACGTGCGCGGCGAGATGGCGGAGCTCAAGGGCACCGTCAACACGATGGTCGACCAGCTCAACGCGTTCGCGTCCGAGGTCACGCGCGTGGCGCGCGAAGTGGGTTCCGAAGGCAAGCTCGGCGGTCAGGCCTACGTGCAAGGCGTGGCCGGCACGTGGAAAGACCTCACGGACAACGTCAACTTCATGGCGTCGAACCTCACGTCACAGGTCCGCAACATCGCCGACGTGACGACCGCCGTCGCGAAAGGTGATCTTTCGAAGAAGATCACCGTCGACGTCAAGGGCGAGATGCTCGAGCTCAAGGCCACCGTCAACACGATGGTCGACCAGCTCAACTCGTTCGCCGCGGAAGTCACGCGCGTCGCGCGCGAGGTCGGCACCGACGGCAAGCTCGGCGGCCAAGCCGTCGTGCCCGGCGTCGGCGGCACGTGGAAAGACCTCACCGACTCCGTCAACTCGATGGCGTCGTCGCTGACGTCGCAGGTCCGCAACATCGCCGACGTCACGACCGCCGTCGCGCGCGGCGACCTCTCGAAGAAGATCACCGTCGACGCGCGCGGCGAGATCCTCGAGCTCAAGGGCACGATCAACACGATGGTCGACCAGCTGAATGCCTTCGCCGGCGAGGTCACGCGCGTCGCGCGCGAGGTCGGCTCCGAAGGCATCCTCGGCGGCCAGGCGCAGGTGCAAGGCGTCGCGGGCACGTGGAAGGACCTCACCGACTCGGTGAACTCGATGGCGGCAAACCTGACCAATCAGGTGCGCAACATCGCGAAGGTCACGACCGCCGTCGCGATGGGCGACCTTTCGAAGAAGGTCACCGTCGACGTGCGCGGCGAGATGCTCGAGCTCAAGGACACCATCAACACGATGGTCGAGCAGCTCAACGCGTTCGCGGGCGAGGTCACGCGCGTGGCGCGCGAGGTCGGCACCGAAGGCATCCTCGGCGGTCAAGCCGCCGTGCCCGGCGTCGCCGGCACGTGGAAAGATCTCACCGACTCCGTGAACCGCATGGCCGGCAACCTGACGAACCAGGTGCGCGGCATCGCGCGCGTCGTCACCGGCGTCGCGAACGGCGACCTCCAGCGCAAGCTCGTGCTCGATGCGCGCGGCGAGATCGCCGAGCTCGCCGACACGATCAACGGCATGATCGACACGCTCGCGATCTTCGCCGATCAGGTGACGTCGGTCGCGCGCGAAGTCGGTTTCGAAGGGAAGCTCGGCGGACAGGCCGAGGTTCCGGGCGCCGCCGGCCTATGGCGCGATCTCACCGACTCCGTCAACCAGCTCGCAGCGCAGCTCACGTCGCAGATCCGCGCGATCGGCGAGGTGGCAACAGCGGTGACGAAGGGTGATCTCACGCGCACGATCGAGGTCGGCGCGCAGGGCGAGGTCGGCCTCCTCACCGAGAACGTCAACGAGATGATCCGCAACTTGCGCGACACGACGCGCAAGAACCAAGAGCAGGACTGGCTCAAGACCAACCTGGCGCGGTTCACCGGGATGCTGCAAGGCCAGAAAGACATCAAGACCGTCGCGAAGCTCATCATGTCCGAGCTCGCGCCGCTGGTGAACACGCAGACCGGCATCTTCTACCTCAACGAACCGATCGACGATGCGCCGTTGCTGCGCTACACCGCGGGATACGCGGCGCCGCGCCGCCGCGGGACGCTGCAGTTCGGCGCGGGCGAAGGCCTCGTCGGGCAGTGCGTGGTCGAGAAGGAACGCATCGTCGTCAACAACGCGCCCGCGGACTACCTGCACGTGACGTCGGGTTCCGGTCACGCCCAGCCGCTGAACGTGGTGGTGCTGCCGGTGCTGTTCGAAGGCGACATCAAGGCCGTCATCGAGCTCGCATCGTTCGAGACGTTCAGCGACAACCACTTGCTGTTCCTCGACCAGCTCACGCAGTCGATCGGCATCGTGCTCAACACGATCGCCGCCAACATGCGCACCGAGGAGCTCCTCAAGCAGTCGCAGTCGCTCACCATCGAGCTGCAGTCGCAGCAGGACGAGCTCCAGCAGACCAACGAGGAGCTCGAAGAGAAAGCGCGCCTGCTCGCGGAGCAGAACGAAGAAGTCGAGAAGCGCACGCGCGAGATCGAAGAAGCGCGCCGCGCGCTCGAGCAGAAGGCCGAGCAGCTCGCCCTCACCTCGAAGTACAAGTCGCAGTTCCTGGCCAACATGTCGCACGAGCTGCGCACGCCGCTCAACTCGCTGCTGATCCTTTCGAAACAGCTCAGCGACAACCGCGAGGAGAACCTGTCCGACAAGCAGGTCGAGATGGCGCAAACCATCCGGCGCGCGGGCTCGGACCTGCTCACGCTCATCAACGACATCCTCGACCTCTCGAAGATCGAGTCGGGCACCACGTCGGTCGACATCACGGACCAGCGCGTCTCGGACATCTGCGACGACGTCGAGCGCACGTTCCGCGGCGTCGCGCAAGAGCGCGGCCTGCGGTTCACCATCCACGCCGATGCGGACGTCCCCGACGTCCTCGAGACCGATCAGACGCGTCTCATGCAGATCCTCAAGAACCTGCTGTCCAACGCGTTCAAGTTCACGCAGCACGGGTCGGTCGACCTCGCGCTGCACCGCGAGATCCGCACGATCGACGGGACGTCCGGCCCGTACGTCGCCTTCGAAGTGCGCGACACCGGGATCGGGATCCCGGGCGACAAGCACAACGTCATCTTCGAGGCGTTCCAGCAAGCCGACATGTCGACCGCGCGCAAGTACGGCGGCACCGGTTTGGGGCTCGCGATCTCGCGCGAGATCGCGGGCCTGCTCGGCGGCGACATGACGGTGGAGTCGGAGCCCGGCATCGGATCGACGTTCACGTTCTTCCATCCGATCGAGCGCACGCAGCGCGCCGGCGCGACCGTCGAGACCGCTTCGATGCCTCCGCGGCTGAAGCGCGTGTTCGCGCCCGAATCCATCGCCGCGCGCCCGCCCGCACCGGCCCCGGTCCCCGTTACGGTGACCGCGAGCGACGTCGACGACGACCGCAACGACATCCGCCCGCAGGACCGCGTCGTGCTGATCGTCGAGGACGACGCGACGTTCGGGCGCATCCTGCTCGGCCTCGCGCGCGACCGCAATTTCAAAGGCTTGATGGCGACGACCGGCGCCGACGGCCCGGTGCTGGCCCGCCAGTTCGTGCCCGACGCGATCACGCTCGACATCGGCTTGCCCGACGTCGACGGCTGGTCGCTGCTCGATCAGCTCAAACGCGACCCCGCCACCAAGGGGATCCCGGTCCACGTGATCTCCGGCGAGGAGCAGTGGCAGAAGGCGCTGGACTCGGGAGCGTTCGCGCATCTCAAGAAACCGGCGAGCGAAGACGCGCTGACGCAGGCCTTCGACAACCTCCTCGGCTTCGCGGACGCCGCGTCGCGCAACGTGCTCGTCGTGGAAGACGACGTCACGCAGCTCTCGGCGATGGCGAACCTCATCCAGTCGGGCGAGGTCACGGTCACCGCCGTGTCGACGGGCGCGCAGGCGCTCGCGGCGCTCGACGAGGCGAAGTTCGACTGCGTCATCGTCGATCTCGGGCTGCCCGACATCGAAGGCCTCGCGCTGATCGAGCGCATCAAGCAGCACGCGGCGCACGTGCGTGTCCCGGTGGTCGTCTACACCGGCCGCGAGCTGAGCGAACACGAGGAAGGCGCGATCCGGCGCCTCTCCGAGTCGGTGATCGTAAAGGACGCGATGTCGCCCGAGCGGCTGATCGAAGAGACGGCGTACTTCCTCAACCAGGTGGAGGCGCGGCTCCCGGAGGTCAAGCGTCCGGTGCACCGCGGCACGACGAACGGAAGCTCGCTCGAAGGCCGCACGATCCTCATCACCGACGACGACACCCGCAACATCTACGCGCTGCGCAGCGCGCTCGAGGACTTCAAGATGAACGTCCTGACGGCGGAGTCGGGCGCGGACGCGATCGCGCTGCTGCGCTCGCACGCGGAGATCGACGTGGTGCTGATGGACATCATGATGCCGGAGATGGACGGCTACGAGACGATCCGGCGCATCCGCGCGCGCGACGAGTGGCGCGATCTGCCGATCCTCGCGCTCACCGCGAAGGCGATGAAGGGCGACCGCGAGCAGTGCCTCGCGGCCGGCGCCTCGGAGTACATCTCCAAGCCCGTCGACATCGACCAGCTCGTCGCGCTCATCCGCGTCTGGCTGAACGTCGCGGCCTAATGCCTTTATCAGTCAAAGCGGAAACCGCTTTGCCCGCTAAAGGCGCAGCGGATCCGCAAGCGGATCCGCTGCTCGGCGTTTCCGCGAATGGCGGGGGCGCGGTGGCGCCGGCCGTGACCGACCTCGAGCTGCACTTGCTGCTCGAGGCGGTGTACCGCGTCTCCGGATTCGACTTTCGCGAGTACGCGCCGGCGACGGTCAAACGCCGCGTCGCGGAGCGCGTGCGCGCGGAAGGCTTGGCGACGATCTCCGGCCTGCTCGAGCGCGTCCTGCACGAACCGCCGGCGATGGCGCGCTTCGTCGACGCGCTCACGCACAACGCGAGCTCGCCGTTCCGGGAGCCGGCGTTCTTCGCCGCGTTTCGCGAGCGCGTGCTGCCGCGGCTGCGCACGTTCCCGCACGTGCGCATCTGGGTGATCGGTTCGGGCGAGGATGCGTACTCGCTGGCGCTGCTGCTGCGTGAGGCGGACTTCTACGCGCGCGCGCGCATCTACGCAACCGACGCGAGCGAGGACGCCATCGACCGTGCGAAGGCGGGATCGTTCCCCGCCGAGCTGATCGACGAGTACTCCGCGCGGTTCGCGGAAGCCGGCGGGCACCGCCAGCTCTCCGACTACCTGGACGTCGTCGGCACGCACGCTGTGTTCAAGCCGTCGGTGCGCGAGCACATCGTGTTCGCGCAGCACAACCTCGCCTGCGACGGCTCGTTCAACGAGTTCCACCTCGTCGTCGCGCGCAGCGTCATCACGCATTTCAACCGGACGCTGTCGTTCCGCGCGCACCAGGTGATCTACGAGAGCTTGATCCGCCTCGGGTACCTGGGCATGTCTGCCAAAGAGACGCTGCGCTACACGCCGCACCAGCGCGCGTACGAGGAGCTCGCCGAAACGGAACGGTTCTACCGCCGAGTGCGCTAGGCGCTAGGCGAAATACTGGCTCTTCAGCAGCTCGACGGTGAACCCGTTGAGCGTCACGGCATCGGACGGGCTTGCCGCCGACCACTGCGCGGTCAGGATGATCGGGCCGCCCGCGGAGAGCCCGACGGTCGACTGATGCGTCGGGACGACCTGCGTGAACGGCCCGATCGTCACCGTCGGAACGACGGCCGACGCCGAACTCGGCGCGTTGACGACGACGTCGGTGTCCACGCGCCACGGCTGCCCTCCCGGGCTGTTCACCGTCGTGATCGGTCCCGTCGTCATCAGCAAGTTGCCCGGCGAAACCGCGCCGATGTAGAGCCGGACCGTCAGCGCCGGCGTGCCGCTGGTCGTATACGATCCCCACGCCTTCACCCGCATCACCGCGCCGTTTTGCGAGCCGATGGTGTTGTCGACGAACGAATGCGCCGGAAGCGCGTAGCTGAACCCGGGGAACGCTTTCTCAGCGGCCGTGTTCGCGATCGTCCCGCCGCCGAAATGCCCCAGGAACTGCATCGACGCACCGATGTTCGCGAGCGGCCCGAACGCCTGGCCCTGCACGGTGAAGCCGTTGATCCACGGCGGCAGGCCGACGAGCGGACTGCCGTTGTCGCCCCACGCGTACACCCAGCTGCCGTTGAAGCCCGGCGCGTACGTGAACGCGCCGCGCGTGCGGAACGTGGTGCTCGGGTTGAGGCAGCTCAGGTCCGGCACGAAGAAAAACGCGGGCCCCGGGAAGGTCGGCAGGTTGGGATTCTGCGAGATCTGCACGGCGGCCGCGGTGCCTTGAATCGAGCCGCCGTACCACGCGTCGGCGTCCATATAGCGCAGGTCGACGCCGACCGAGCCCGACGACCGCCCCAGCCAGCACGCGGTTCCGATCCAGGTGTTGTGAAAGCTCGCGCCGGTCAGGACTTCCGGCGAGTTGAGCACCGTGATGTCGGTCGGCAGGCCGCCGCACACGATGCCGGCGGTGTTCCCGCAGTCGACTGTGTCCACGAGCCCGATGTTCGTCCACACGTTGTTCGACGGCGTCGTGACGCCCACGTTCGACACGTTCCAGATGTGCGCGGCCGTGCAGTCCAGCACGAGCACGTTGTTGAACTGCGCGCCGTTGACGCCGAGGTTGAACAGCCCGATGCCGGCGCGTGCGCCGCCGCTGATCTCGATGTTCGACATCGCGAAACAGTCGATCGTGCCTTGCAGCTTGACGACCGCCGCATTCGGCCCGGATGCGGCGCCCGGCGCCCACCGAATCTGCGAGTACTCGACGCCGGCCGACACCTGCGGCGGCTGCATATTGAGGGCGTAGGCCGACCGCGCGCCCGCGCCTGCGATCGCGACGTTGCTCACGGTCGAGGGCGACCCGCCCAGTGCCGCGTTTCCGATGAGCAGCGTCGACGACACGACATAGATGCCCGGCGGAAATTACAGCACGCCGTGGCCGTGTTGTGCCAGCGCGCCGTACGCGTACTCGATCGCGGCCGTGTCATCCGTTATGCCGTCACCCTTCGCGTTATACGCTTTGACGTTGAAGACGTTGAGCCCGAATGGAAAGC
>Ga0066662_10000005_pt1 | contig 69227 bp, 61 predicted proteins | sample GraSoiAngelo_111_FD_133939 | JGI IMG/M metagenome (GOLD analysis project Ga0066662, IMG submission 133939) | Grasslands soil microbial communities from the Angelo Coastal Reserve, California, USA - 14_0903_12_40cm | ecosystem: Environmental > Terrestrial > Soil > Grasslands | place: USA...
GAGCGTCGGAAACTCGGCCGCGTGCTCGCGCGCATAGGTCGACTCGTTCGACGCCAGCGCCGCACGGCGGTTGAGCACGGTGGGATCGTGGTCGAGCGCGAACCGCACCGCTGCGCGAAGGTCCAGCGGCGGCGTCCGCGTGGCGGTGTCCGCCGAAGCCGCGCCAGGCGCGGTGAAGAGGGCGAACGCGAAGAACGCGGCGCCCGCGAGGAAGGCCCGCACCGTCAGCCGTTCGTTTTTGCGCCGTAGGCCGCCAAGCAGGCCGTCAGGAGCAGCATGATGATGGCGGTCACCCATGCGGCCCCGCCCGGGATCCGGCCGACGCGCTGCATGCCCAGCGCGAGCAGCGCGGTGGCCCACAGCACGAACACGTTCATCGCGCCAAGGAATCCCGCCAGCGCACCTTTGGCGCCGGGCGCCAGGAGCGCCAAGCTCGGCAGCGCGGCGTTCACGGCGCTCGGCACATCGAACGACGCGCTGCCGCGCAGCAGCACGATGAGGCCGAGGACGAGCGAGCCGAGCCCGCTCCCGACGACGGCCACCGTTATGCTGAGCGCGTAGAATTTCTTGAACGTGCCGTCGCCGCGCGTCGCGGCGTTGGCGATCAGCATGATGAGCGCCTGGATGAGGCCGCCGAGCAAGATGAGCGGCGGAATGAAGAGGAAGGCGAACTTCGCAAAGGTCTTCGAGATGTTCATCGTCAGGGCGATCTGCTTTTGCTGCTGATCGGCGGGCAGCTTGGCGATCGCGTCGTTGGCCGCTAGCTTCGCGGGCAAGCTGACCTCCATCGCGTGCTGCATCGCCGGCCCGACGAGGAAGGTGCCGATGATTCCGAGCAGCGCGGCGATCAGAAAGGCCCAGCCCCACACCGGTACCTGGCGGATGCGCTCGAACGCGGCGTTGGGCGCGATGACGATGTCGACGACGTTGGCGAGGCCGCTGCGGCGTTCGACAGGTAGCTGGGACGTGCTCAAAGCTCTCTCCCGGTGAAACGAGCGATAGACACCCAGTCCTACCGGGCGTTCGGAGGCGGTGTTTCGCCGAGGAGGGCGCGAATCCCAAGTTTTCGCTCCACGACTTTGCGGGCGCGCTCCAAATCGGCCTCGCGCATCTCCAGGAGCTTGAGCCGCAAGTAGGACCGCACGAGCCGGATCGAGCGCCGAGAGTACAGGGCGCTCGCGGCGAGCGGTCGCTGGGAGGAGCGAGGATGCGGGCTCGCGGCCGCAAGTGGAACCGTGGAGGCGTGTGCCGGGGTCGCGAGCGTCGAACAGAAGAGCACCAGCCCGGCGCCGGTGAAGATCGCGTGTCTCACGCCTATCGTTCCCACCGCGCCGCCCTCCGACTAGGACCCGTTTTGAATCCCGATACCTTCGTCGTCCCGGCTCCGCCCCGCGAGCCTTACCTGCGCATCGTCCCGCTCGGCGGCTGCGGCGAGATCGGCCGCAACATGACGGTCATCGAGACCAACGACGACATCGTCGTCGTCGACTGCGGCCTGATGTTCCCGGACGAGGAGATGTTCGGGGTGGACATCGTCATCAACGACTTCACGTACCTGCGCGAGCGCCAGGCCAAGTTCCGCGCGCTGCTCGTGACCCACGGGCACGAAGATCACATCGGCGGCATCCCGTACCTCCTGCGCGAGTTTCCGAAGGTTCCGGTGGTCGGCACGCCGCTCTCGCTGGCGCTGATCAAGGCGAAGCTCAAAGAGCACAAGCCCGGCGAGTGGAACGCGCGCGAGATCGAACCGGGCGACAAGGTGGCGTACGGGGCGATCGAGGCGCAGTTCATCCACATCAACCACTCGCTGGCGGGCGCGTGCGCGCTGGCGATTCGCACGCCGGTCGGCATCGTGTTCCACACCGGCGACTTCAAGTTCGACCAGACCCCGATCGACGGCGACCCCGCCGACTTCGCGTCAATCGCGCGCGTCGGCGACGAGGGCGTCATGGTGATGCTGTCCGACTCCACCAACGCCGAGCGGCCGGGCCATACGCTGTCGGAGCGCATCGTCGGCGAGGCGTTCTCGAACATCTTCGCGCGCGCGAACGGGCGGCTGATCGTGACGTCGTTCGCCTCGAACGTGCCGCGCATCCAGCAAGTCGTCGATCAGTGCAAGCGCTACGAACGCAAGCTCGCGTTCTTGGGCCGCTCGCTGCAGAACGTCGTGCAGTTCGCGCGCCAGCTCGGCTACCTCGATATCCCCGACAATCTCGTCATCCGGCTCGAAGACGTCGAGCAGCACCGGCCCGAGCAGGTCTGCGTGATGACGACGGGCTCGCAGGGCGAGCCCATGTCCGCGCTGACGCGCCTGTCGGTGCGCGATCACAAGCAGTTCAAGATCGTGCCGGGCGACACCGTCGTGATCTCCGCGACGCCGATCCCCGGCAACGAGAAGTCGGTGTCGAAGACGATCAACAACCTGTACCGGCTCGGCGCGAACGTGATCCACGGCAGCTCGGGCAGCGCGCACGTGTCGGGTCACGCGTCGCAAGAAGAGCTGCTGCTGATGCTCAACCTGGTGCGCCCCAAGTATTTCATCCCGATCCACGGCGAGTACCGGATGCTCGTGACGCACGGCCGGCTCGCGCAGCAGACCGGCGTCGCGGGCGACAACGTCTTCGTCGCCGAGAACGGCGACGTGCTGGAGTTCACCAAGGACGAGGCGCAAAAAGTCGGCCGCACCTACGGCGGCAACGTGATGGTGGACGGCTCGGGCGTCGGCGACATCGGCGAAGCGGTGCTGCGCGACCGCAAGCACCTCGCGGGCGACGGCATCATGATGGTCGTCGTCACCGTGGATGCGGAAGAAGCGCGCGTCGTCGCCGGACCGGACGTGATCTCGCGCGGCGTGTTCTATTTGCCCGAGTCTGGCGAGCTGGTGGACGAGCTCAAGGCGAAGCTGTCGGCGATCCTCGCGGACTGCAGCGTCGAAGGCATCCGCGACATCGGCAACGTCAAAGAGCACATCAGAAGCGGCCTCGCCAAAGCGGTCTTCGAAAAGTCGCGCCGCAGGCCGATCGTGATCCCCGTCGTAATGGAAGTGTGATGCGGAATCGTAGGGTGCGCGGCTTGACCTTCGTATTTACAAACAAACGGAAACATGGCCGTTTGCGGCTTGAGGGATCGCTCGAAACCATCCATCGAAAAGTCGGCAGTCCAGTCGATGATGTCGCGCGCGCTGCGCATCATGCGTTTGATTCTGCACGCCTTGAGGGGGTCGCGGTCGGCGCTGATTTTCTGCGCAGTGTGTTTGAGGAGGCCTTGAAGCCGCCGCCTGACCGCATTATTTCGGGAACATCGGTACAACGCGAAAAATAGCATCTGACCCCTACATTATTCCCGGTAAGGACTGCCTGGCAAATAAGCTCGGCATTGACGATCCGGTTGCGCTCCGAGAGCGAGAGGCGGACCTTGCGCTACGACAAGAGGTTCTATTAGCGCGCCTCAGATTTCATCGCTCGTTCGATTTGGACCACCTGCGCTTCTTACACCGCCGATTGTTCGGAGATGTTTATGCGTGGGCGGGTGAGATTCGCACCGTGCCAATCAATAAGGATGGCAGCGAATTTGCACGGCCGGAGCGCATCGTACCGGAAGCGACGCGAATATTTGGCGAGTTGAAAAAAGAAAACGTATTGCGCGACGTCACTAGTGCCGATTTACCGGGCCGATTGGCGTACTTCTTCGGGGAACTTAATGCGTTGCACCCTTTCCGTGAAGGTAATGGTCGGACGCAACGCCTGTTCATCAGCCATATCCTTGCGTTACGCGAGTCGTCGCTGGAATGGGCACGCGTAACGCCGCAGCAAATGATCGCCGTATCCATTGCGGTACATCACGGAGATGAAGCTCCGCTCAGATCATTGTTCGAACAGATCATTGGCCCGTTCTAAGTTCTCGAGCCGCTGTCACCGAGATCGTGTACATACGATTTCGGTCACTCCGGGCGCCGTGTGGCGATTTCTCTGGCATCATGGCCGTTCAGGTATTGCCAGGCGGCGGGGCGCGCGTGATAGACTTGCGTGAGACCATGTCGATTCACGAGATCGTTCTCCCGGAGACGAAGCCGGAAACCGAATGGATCAGCGGCCGGGCTCGTCAGAAGGTGAGCCCGACCTATGGCCACGGCGCCCTGCAGAGTTTGCTCGTCATGGCGCTGCGCACGTGGGCGGACAGTGGTTCCCATGGCCGCGTCGCGACGGAGTGGCGGTTTCGCGTCGCGCCGCCGGGCGCCGTCGTGCGTCCGCTCGTTCCGGACGTGGCGTATTTGTCGTATGCGGACATGGCAGCGGACGCACCGAGCGACCTGGTCGAAGTGCCGCTCGGTGCACCAACGGTCGCAGTCGAGGTCCTTTCTCGCGACGACCGGAGAGCGGATGTGGACCACAAGATCGCAACATACCTGGCTGCGGGGACGGCGGCGGTGATCGTGGCCGACCCGAAGCGCGCGACGATCGAAGTGCACGATCGCGACGGGGTCCGAATCGTGCGTGACGGCGACACGCTGACGCATCACGCGCTGCCCGGATTCACGCTGGACGTCGCCGCGCTGTTCGCTCGCGCAAAGCGCTGACGGTGTCGGCGGCAGCTATAGGTTGAAGCCGCCGCTCACGTAGCCGCCGAGGTCGAGCGTGACGTAGCGGTAGCCCGCCGCGCGCACGCCTTCGACGATGCGCGCGCGGCGCTCGGGGTCGGCGACCGCGGCGATGTCGTCCGGCGGGACTTCGATGCGGGCGATCTCGCCGTGGTGGCGCACGCGACACGCGCGTAAGCCTGCATCGTGCACCGCCTGTTCGGCGCGGTCGACTTGGCGCAACAGCTCGAGCGTGATCGGGGTGCCGTACGGGAACCGCGAGGACAGGCACGCCAGCGCCGGTTTGTCCCAGAGCTCAAGACCGAGTTGGTGCGCGAGGGCGCGCACGTCGGCTTTGCGCAGACCGGCTTCGTAGAGCGGGCTGCGAACGGCGTGCTCGCGCGCCGCCTGCCGGCCGGGGCGCCAGTCGCCTTCGTCGTCGCGGTTGTAGCCGTCGACGATGTGCGGGATGCCGCGCTCGCGCGCGATCTCCGCGAGGCGCCCGTACAGCTCGCTCTTGCAGAAGTAGCAGCGGTTGACGGGGTTGGCCGCGTACGACGGGTCGTGCAGCTCGCGCGTCTCGACGATCTCGTGGCGCGCCTCGATGCCGCTCGCGAACCGCACCGCGCCGGCGTACTCGCGCTCCGCGAGCGACTCGCTGCGCGCCGTGATGCCGACCGCGCGGTCGCCGAGCTCCTGCGCGGCGACGTGCAGCACGAGCGCCGAGTCGACGCCGCCGGAGAACGCGACGATGCAGCTCTCGAGCTCGCGGAAGATCGCGCGCAGGCGCGCCTCCTTCGCCTCGAGCGACTGCTCCGCGGTGGTGTCGATCACGTTGACGTATCTCCTTGGATGCTTGCGTCGACGACCCGGGCGACGTCGGGCAACGGGAGGTTGCGCTCGCGCGCGATGCGCAGCACGTCGTCGTATTCGGCACGCGTCCGCGTTTCGCCGTTCGTGCGCGCGCGTTTGACCCGCACCGAGCCGAACGGCGTCTCCACCGTTGCCATGCTGCGGGGCAAGACGTGCCGGCGCTCGGTTCGCACGCGCACGCCCAGCGTCGTCGTCTCTCCGAGCATCGCGCGCGCGACCGCGGTCTCGTCGTGCGGCAACGCCATGGCGGAGAGCGCGATCGCCGGGCGGCCTTTCTTCATCGTGATCGGCGTCAGCCACACGTCGAGCGCGCCCGCCGCGAACAGCCGTTCCAGCGCGAGCTCGAAATGCTGCGGCGACATGTCGTCGATGTTGGCTTCGAGCACGACGACGTCGTCGCGGCCAGGCGCGTCGCTCGCCGCCGCGCGCGCGGGTTCGACCGCGGCACCGATCACGACGCGGGTGACGTTCGGCACCCCGAAGTCGCTGCGCCCGGCGCCGTAGCCGACCGATTCGATGACCATGTCGGGGCGGCCGGGCCGCGCGAGCGTGGTGAGGATCGCGGCGGCGGTCGGCGTGACCAACTCGCCGGCGACGTCCACCGCGCGCGTTTGCCAGCCGATCAGCAGTTGCGCCGTCGCGGGGGGCGGGTTCGGATACTGCCCGTGCTGCATCCCGATCGCGCCGTGCCCGATCGGGAACGGCGAGCAGCGCAACTCGTCGATTTCGAGCAGATCCAGCGCGACGCACGTCGCGGCGACGTCGAGGATCGCGTCGATCTGCCCGACCTCGTGAAACCGGATCGCGTCCGCCGTCGTGCCGTGCGTGCGCGCCTCCGCGTCCGCCAGCGCGCGGTACACCGCGCTCGCGCGCTCGCGCTGGCGCGGCGTCAGCGTGCTTCGCTCGACGATCTCGAGGACGTCCGCCAGCGTGCGCGCGCCCGCGCCGTCGCCGTGATGGTGCGCGTCATCGCCGTGATGGTCGTGCGCGGGATTGCCGTGGTGATGGCCGGCATGAACGTCGTGAGCGTGAACGTCGTGACCGTCATGGTGATGATGCTGCTCGTCGCCGTCCTCGCCCGGAACCGTGAGGCCCGCATACGTCGCGGCGATGCCGCGCTTGGTCACCCGCCGCGGCTCCAGCGCCCAGCCGCCCGCGACGACGCCGCGCAGCGCCCGCTCCAGCGCTTCGCGATCGAGCCCGGCGTCGAGAAACGCCGCGAGCAGCATGTCGCCGGCGGCGCCGCCGATCATGTCGACGTAGGCAATCCTCATCGCAAGGCACCGGGACTTGCGATCGTCCTCACGGTGACGAGACGATCTTGTGGGCGAGCGCCGCGGCGCCGAAGCCGTTGTCGATGTTCACCACGCCGATCCCCGGTGCGCAGGACGTCAGCATCCCGAGCAGCGCGGCCATGCCCTCGAACGCGGCGCCGTAGCCCACGCTGGTGGGGACCGCGATGACGGGCGAGCGCACCAAGCCGGCGACCACGCTCGGCAGCGCGCCTTCCATTCCGGCGACGACGATCACCGCGCGGCAGGTCACGATGTCGTCCAGCGCGTCGAAGAGCCGGTGGATCCCCGCGACGCCGACGTCGGCCGCGCGCACGGCGTCATGCCCGAGCGCGTCGAGCGCGAACGCGGCCTCCTCGGCGACCGGCAGATCGGACGTCCCCGCGCACACGACGGCCACCCGCGCGCCGGTGCGCGGCAGGGTGCCGCGCCGCAGCGAGCCCGACAGCGGTTCGGCGACGGCGTCCGGGTAGGCCGCCGCAAGCGGCGCGCGCTGGTCCGGCGGAACGCGGGTCGCGAGCGCGAAGCCGGTGCGCGCGAACAGGGCGCCGACCAGCGCCACGTTCTGCTCGAGCGTCTTCCGGGCCGCGAAGATCACCTCCGGTACGCCGGTGCGGTCGTGCCGCTCGTGATCCAGCCGCGCGACGGCGGACAAGTCCATACCCCCATGGTACCCCAGCCGCGGGGACGTGCCGGCCGGCGTCCAATCCATCGCCGCTATGGCCGACCGACGTTCGTTCCTCGGCGCCGTCTCAGGCGTCGCCGCTTCCGTGCTGCTGGCGTCCAAGGCGGACGCGCAAGCCCCCGCGCCGCAGGCGCCGCCGAAGACCTCGCCGCTGCCGTCCGCTCAGCCGCCGCCCAAGCCGAGCGCTTCGCCGAAACCGGCGTCGGCGCTCGCCGCGGCGACAGCGCTGGCGATGCGGCGCTTCGACCCGAACTTGTCCGACAAAGACCTCGACACGATCGCGCACGGGATCGACGACAACCGCAAGGGTGCGGCGCGGCTCAACCCCGCCAAGGCGACGGCGCTCAAGAACGGCGACGAGCCGGTGACGCGCTTCTCCGTCGCGCGGAGCGCCCGGTGACGCACGACGATCTCGCGTTCGCCGACGCCGTCGAGCTGCAGCGGCTGCTCACCGCGAAGACCGTGTCGTCGGTGGAGCTCACGGAGCTCTACCTCAAACGGCTGGAAACGTACGGGCCGGTCTACAACGCCGTGGTGACGATCCTGCACGACCGCGCGCGGCGCGAGGCGAAGCGCGCCGACGCCGAGCGCGCCCGCGGCCGCGTGCGCGGGCCGTTGCACGGGGTCCCGTACGGCGTCAAGGATTTGCTCGCGACGCCCGACGCGCCGACGACGTGGGGCGCGCAGCCGTACCGCAACCAGCGGTTCGCGTTCGACGCGACGGTGGTGAAGAAGCTCACCGCCGCCGGCGCGGTGCTGCTCGCGAAGCTCGCGATGGTCGAGCTCGCCGGCGGTTTCGGCTACGGCGACGCGGACGCGTCGTTCACCGGCCCCGGCCGCACGCCGTGGAACCGCAACTACTGGAGCGGCGGCTCGTCGAGCGGCTCGGGCATCGCCGCGGCGGCGGGGCTGGTGGGATTCGCGATCGGCTCGGAGACGTCGGGCTCGATCCTGTTTCCGGCGACCGCCTGCGGCGTCACGGGCTTGCGGCCGACGTACGGCCGCGTGTCGCGCCACGGCGCGATGGCGCTGTGCTGGACGCTCGACAAGCTCGGCCCGGTCACGCGCAGCGCGCGCGACGCGGAGATGATCCTCGCCGTGATGGCGGGTGCGGATCCGCAGGACCCGACGGCGGTCGACGCGCCGATGGCCGCGCCGCGCCGGCGCCTGCGCGTCGCCGTGCTGAAGAACGCGACCAAGGGCGCGATGCCCGAGGTCGCGGCGAACTTTCGCGCGTCGCTGAAAATGCTTGCGCAGTTCGCGGACGTCGCGGGCGAGGTCGCGCTCCCCAAAGGGCCGTGGGGCCCCGTCGTCGGCACGATCGTCGACGCGGAAGGCGCGGCGGCGTTTCGCGATCTGATCGAGTCCGGAAAGTCGCGCGAGCTGCGCAACGCCGACGACAAGCTGGGCGGCTACGTCGCCTACGCGACGCCGGCGGTCGACTACATCGACGCGCTGCGCCAGCGCGCGAAGCTCAACGCGCTGCTGGAGAAAGCGATGGACGGCTACGACGCGATCGTGTCGCCGACGCTGCCGACGGTGACCTATCCGGTCGGGCTCGGTTTCGACAAGGCGTATCCGAAATATCCGGGCGGCCCGTCGCTGATCTCGCCCGGAAATCTCGCGGGGTTGCCGGCGCTCGCGCTGCCGAACGGCATGGGGCCGCACGGGCTGCCGACGTCGTTCGCGCTGCTCGGCCGCGCGTGGGGCGAAGCCGCGCTGACCGCGCTGGGCGCACGCTACCAGCGCGAGACGGCGTTCCACCGCAAGCGCCCGCCGCTCGTATCGCGCCCCACCGCGTGAACAAGGCGATCGTCAACCGCGATTCGCGGTAACCGCAGCGCTCGCGCGGCCGCGAACCGCGGCGGCGAGCGCCGATGCCGAGCCGAGCGCGGTCACGGCCAGCAGCACGCCGCCGATCAGGTCGGTCACGTAGTGCGCGCCCAGCGCGAGCCGCGACCAGATCACGCCGCAGCCCCACAGCGCGAACAGCGGCGTGACGACGACGCGGACGCCGCGCGGCAAACCGCTGTTCCAGATGAACCACGCCCAGAGCCAATACACGAGCACCGCGAACATCGCATGGCCGCTCGAATACGAGTACGTCGGCTCGTGAATCAAGCGCCAGTAGTCGGGCCTGGGCCGCCGGAAAAGGATCTTGAGCCCGTCGCTCACCTGCCACGCGACGAGCGTGGTCGGGATCGCGAAGAGCGCGCGGCCGCGCCACGCCGGGAAGCGGATCGCGACCGCGATGGCGAGCGCGCCGAGCACGACCAGCACGTACCACAGGCACGAGCGCGTGAACAGCAGCGCGAGGTGCTGCGCCTGACCGGCGAGCGCGCGTCCCGCGACGTCGATCCCGTGCGGCGGCACGTGCGACACGGCCGCGCCGAGCGCGGCGTAGAGCACCGCCGCGACGACCGCGACCGCGAGCGACCGTCTCACCCCGCGAACAGGTCGGTTTGGGCGGGGCGGCCGATGCGCTCGGCGAGGCGGTCGAGGTCGGCGGGCGATTCGATCATCACGTTGCGCGGCTTCGTGCCCTCGTTGGGCCCGACGATGCCGAGCTCTTCGAGGTTGCGCATCACGCGCACGGCGCGGGGGTGCCCGATCGAGAAACGTGCCTGCAGCGCGGCCGTCGATCCGACGGCGGGATCGCCTTTGGCGACGCGCGAGTCGAGCAAGAACTTCGCGGCGTCGTACCAGAGGTCGTCGATCTTGCGGTCGTTGCCGTTGCGGTCGTCGTCGTCCCGCAGCGGCGTGATCTCCATCGTCTTCGCGCCCGACGGTTTGGGCTGGCGCTTCCAGAACGCGACGAGCTTGTCGATCTCGTGATTGGTCACGAGCGCACCTTGCGCGCGGACCGGTTTCGGTGCGTCGATCGGCAAGTAGAGCATGTCGCCGCGCCCGAGCAGCCGTTCCGCGCCGCCCATGTCGAGGATCACGCGCGAGTCCACCTGCGACGACACCGCGAACGCGATGCGCGACGGAATGTTCGCTTTGATCAAGCCGGTGATGACGTCGACCGACGGGCGCTGCGTCGCCACGATGAGGTGGATCCCCGTGGCGCGCGCGAGCTGCGCGAGCCGCATGACGAGCATCTCCACCTTCGCCGGCGCGACGAGCATCAGGTCGGCGAGCTCGTCGATGATCACGACGATGTACGGCAGCTTTTCGTCGGGGAACTTCGCGTTGTACTCCTCGATCTTGCGCACGCCTTCGCGCGCGAAGCGCTCGTAGCGCTGGTCCATCTCGCGCGTGATCATCGCAAGCGCGCCCGCAGCCATGCTCGGGTCGGTGATCACCTCGTTCTTGAGATGCGGGATGCCGTTGTACATCGTCAGCTCGACGCGCTTCGGGTCGATCATCAGCAGCTCGAGCTGATCCGGCGTCGCGGTGACGAGCAGCGACGCGATGATGCAGTTGAGGCACACCGACTTGCCGGCGCCGGTCGCGCCGGCAACGAGCAGATGCGGCATCTTCGCGAGGTCGCCGAACACCGGGCGGCCGGTGATGTCCTTGCCCAGCGCCATCGAGAGCGGCGCGGCGTCTTTGGGCAGGCGCTCGAGGATCTCGCGGATCGCGACGATCGACACCGTCGTGTTCGGCACCTCGATGCCGACGGCGGACTTGCCCGGGATCGGCGCTTCGATGCGCACGGACGTCGCCGCGAGCGCCAGTGCGATGTCGTCCGCGAGTGACGAGATGCGCGAGATCTTCACCCCGCGCTCGGGCCGCAGCTCGTAGCGCGTGATCGACGGGCCGCGCTCGATGTGCGTCACCTTCGCCCCGACGCCGAACGACGCCAGCGTGTCCTCGAGCACGTGCGCGCGGCTCGCGTCGTCGGTCTTTTGCGCCTGCGGCGCGTCGAAGATGGCGGCGACGTCGGGCAGGCGGTACGCGGGCCGCGCCGGCTCCGGCGCGAGAACTTCTCCGGTCAGCGCGGCTCGAGCGAACCGGTCCTGCACGCCGGACTCGACGTCGCCCGGCGCGCCGTCGTCGGGCTCGTCCGCAATCTCGTCGTCCTCGTCGTCCTCGTCGTCGTACGCGTCGTCTTCGTCGTACGCGTCGGCCTCGTCGGCCGCGTCGTCGTCCGCCTCGTCTTCGTACTCATCGTCGTCGGAATCGGCGGCGTCGTCCTCGGCGAGCTCCTGGTCGTAGAAGCGAACCGGCGGCGTTTCGACGACCGTCTGCGCCGGCGCAGGCAATCCCGGTGCGGCGACCGCCGCGGACGCGCCGGATTGCGAACCCGGGCGCAGCGCCGGGAGATGGAACGCGTCGCGCAGCGACGCCGGGCGCACCGCGGCCGCGAGCGCCGGCGGCACGCGCAGCGCGGCGAGGCGGGTCGCGCACCAGCCGATGACTTTCTTCAGGCTCACGCCGGTGATCGCGACCGTCACCGCGACGAACGCGACGACCAGCACGATCCACACGCCGGCGTCGCCGACGAGCGCGTGCAGCGCGCGGTGGAGCAGGCCGCCCAGCATGCCGCCGTCGCGGCCCGCGGCGGCGAACACCGTGTCGACCAGAATGAAATACGCGCACGCCGCTCCGCCGAGCGTCGCGATCATCCGCGGGACGTTGATCTCCAGGAAGACGATCGCCGCGACGAGCGCGATCAGGACGACGAAGAACGCCGCCCCCGCGCCGAACATCGCGTGCAGAGCGAACGCCGTCGCGCCGCCGACCACGCCGGTGCGCGCCGGCGGCGCGACGAGCGCGATGCCGAGCAGCATCGCGAAGCCGAGCGCGACGATACCGGCGATCTCGAGGTTCCAGCGCGCCGTTGCGCTGGTCTTGCGTCGGACGCGAGCCATCGCGTCCGACTTCCCGTTACGAGGGGTGTGTTACCTGTGCGGGCTGGCGGCCGGGGCCGGCGCGGCCGTCGCCGCGGCGGGTGGCGCGGTCGCGGACAGCTTCGCAAGCATCGCGTCGGCAGCGTCCATGATGTCCTTGGCGGCGTCGTGATAGTTCGACGGCCGCTTCGCATTGGTGTCGGTACGCCAATCGAACACGTCGCTCGCGAGGCGGCGGCTGTTCTGCAGCACGCGCTTCGCCTCGGCAGGACGGTTGAGCGCGACGAGCGCGCGCGCTTCGATGATGCTGAACGATGCCTGGCGCGTGTATGCGTAATGCACCTGGGGTTCGATCTGACCGTTGCCGAGATACCGCGACGCGCAGGTTTCGTACGCGCTGGTCGTCGCGTGCGCCACGTCGTACACCTGCTGCGCCGGCGTCGTTTGGGTCAGCTTGCCGAGCGCCACGACGTACTGCGTCGCTTCGGGGCACAGCGTGTCGGCGAACTGCGCCTGCGCCTGCGCGCGCGGCGCGGGGGCCATGAGAACGGCGACAGCCGCGAGTGCGAGAACACCCGAGAATACTTTCATGATGGCGGAACGTTCGGGCCGGCCGAAACGTGCCCCCGCGCAGGCCGGCGCTTTGGACGGTACCGTCCACGGCTGGGAATGCCTCGCGCAAGCGCGAACGCGTCGCGCCGTGCCTACACCCACCATCGTCGTGTTGGAAGGCGACCAGACGGGCCAGGAGCTGCTCGTCGAATCGTTGCGCGTCCTCGCCCCCGACGTGATCGGCTTCCCCGTCCAGCTCGAGCATTACGACCTCTCGCTGGGCAAGCGCCGCGCGACGAACAACGGCATCGTCACCGATGCCGCCGCGGCGATGAAGCGCACGAAGCTGGGGCTCAAGGCGGCGACGATCACGCCCGAGACGGCGGGCGACGTCGGTTCGCCGAACCGCATCTTGCGCGAGGCGATCGACGGCAAGGTCATCGTGCGCACCGCCCCCCGAGTCCCGGGCGCGCGCCCGGTCGCAGGCATCCACGCGCCGGTCTCGGTCGTGCGCATGGCGGTCGGCGGCGGCTACGGCGTGAAGGGGTGGCGTGAGGCGGCCGGTGACCACGAGGTGGCGTTTCGCACCGAGCGCATCGAGCGCTCCGTCTGCCGCGTGGTCGCGGAGTATGCGTTCTTCCACGCGCGCCGCACCGGCGCGAAAGTGTTCGGCGGGCCGAAGTACACCGTCAGCCCCGTGTACGAGGGGATGCTCAAGGAAGAGATGGACGCGGCCGCGGCGCGCTATCCCGACGTCGTGTACGAGCCGCAGCTCATCGACGCGACGTACGCGCTGCTGATCTCGACGGCCGGCGACGCCATGGTGATCCCGTCGCTCAACCGCGACGGCGACTGCCTCTCGGATCTGGTGATGCAGCTCTTCGGCTCGATCGCGGGCGCGGAGTCGACGCTGATGTCGTTCACGCCCGACGGCAAGCCCGACGTCGTGATGACCGAAGCGCCGCACGGCACCGCGCCGCGCCTCGAAGGCAAGAACGTCGCCAACCCGATGGCGATGATCTTGGCGATCGCGGCGCTGCTGACGTTCGTCGACGACAAGCGCGCGGCGAACGCGTCGCGCGCGATCTACGAAGCGGTGCTCGAGACCGTGCGCGAGGGCACCGCGACCAGCGACCTCGGCGGCCACGCAGCGACGACCGAGTTCACCGACGCGGTCATCGCGAAGGTGAAAACGAAGCTCGATGTGTGGGCGACGCTGTAGCCGCGCGGTGATGCGGTTCGTGCGGCGCGCCGCCGCGCCGGCTGCCGCGCTTGCGTTTCTCGCCGCCGCGGCGGGCCCGGCGCGCGCGCAAAGCGCCGCGCCGATCGTGCTCGCCGTCGACGCGTCGCACGCCGTGCAGAACATCCTGTTCGTGCGCGAGACGATCCCCGTCGCGCCGGGGCCGCTCACGCTCGTCTATTCGAAATGGATCCCGGGCGAGCACGCGCCCAACGGCCCGATCGCGAACGTCGCGGGGCTGACGGTTCGCGCCGGCGGCACGGCGCTGCCGTGGCGGCGCGATCCGGTCGACCTGTACGCGTTCCACGTCGACGTCCCGGCCGGGACGTCATCGCTCGACGTCGCGTTCGAATATCTCGGCGCGCAGACCGGCGACAACAGCCGCGCGCGCCTGTCGACGCCGACGATCTTCACGCTGGCGTGGAACAAGGTCGTGCTGACCCCCGCGGCGCCCGACTACAGCCGCGTCATGCTCGCGCCGTCGCTGCGCCTGCCGTCGGCGCAGTGGGCGTACGCGACCGCGCTCGAAACGGAATCGGCGAGCGGCGCCGAGCTGCGCTTCAAGCCGGTGTCGCTGGAGATGCTGGTGGACTCGCCGCTCGACGCCGGGGTCGCCGAGCGCACCTTCGACCTCGGGCGTTGGGACGGCGCGCCCGTGACGCTGGCGGCGTTTGCCGACACGCCCGCGCAGCTCGCGGCGAGCGACGCGACGGTCGCGAAACTGCGCAGCATCGTCACGCAGATGCGCGCGCTGTACCGCTACCGGCACTTCAACCACTACACGTTCTTGCTCACCGTCAGCGACGTCATGCCCGGCCAGGGCGTCGAGCACCACCAGTCCAGCGACAACGGCACCGTCGGCGATTTTCTGACCGACGAGCGCGTGTTCGCCGCGCACGCCGATTTGCTGACGCACGAGATGAACCACTCCTGGGACGGCAAGTTCCGGCGGCCCGCCGACCTCGCGACGCCAAACCTGCAAGTGCCGATGATCGACGACCTGCTGTGGGTGTACGAAGGCATGACGCAGTTCTACGGCAACCTCGAGGCGGAGCGCGCGGGCTTGCGCAGCGAGCAGCAGTGGCTCGACGCGCTGGCGATGACGTACGCGTCGTACGACGCGCAGCACGGGCGCCTGACGCGCCCGCTCGGCGATACGGCGACGTCGTCGTCGTTTCTCTACAGCGCGCGCGGAGCATGGGCATCCGAGCGCCGCGGCGCCGAGTACTATTCCGAAGGCGAGCTGATGTGGCTCGAAGCCGACGTGCTGATCCGCCGGCTGTCGGGCGGCCGCAAGTCGCTCGACGACGCCGCGCGGGCCTTCTTCGGCCGCGGCGCCGACACGGGCCCGCAGGTGGTGACGTATACGCGCGACGACGTCGTCGCCGCGCTCTCCGCCGTGCAGCCCTACGATTGGAAGACGTTCTTCGCGCAGCGCGTCGATGCGGTCGCGCCGCACCCGCCGGACGTTCTCACGGGCGGCGGCTACGAGCTGGCGTTCACCGCGACGCCGTCGGCGTACGAGAAGCTGCAGAACGAGCGCCGCAAGGCGATCGACCTGCGCTACTCGCTCGGTATCGTCGCCGGCACCGACGGCACGGTCACCGACGTCTTTCCGGACTCCGTCGCGTACCGCGCCGGCGTCGGCCCGGGCGACAAGATCGTCGCCGTGGACGACCGCGCGTTCAGCGGCCAACCGCAGCTCGACGCGGCGCTGCGCGACGCGGAGCGCGGTGCGCCCGTGCGCCTGCTGCTCACAGCAGGCAATGTCTATCGCACCGTCGCGCTGGCGTACCGCGGCGGGCCGCGCTACCCGCACCTGCGGCGGGTCGCGAACACGCCCGACGTGCTGGGCGCGATCGCCAAACCGCTGCCGGCGCTTCCATAGGCCGGACCTGCGCCGCCCCGCAGCGCCGTCAGCGCTGGCGGGGGTCGAGCGCGTCGCGCAGGCCGTCGCCCAGGAGGTTGAATCCGAGGACCAGCGCCGTGATGGAGACACCGGGGAAGATGAGCGCCCACGGGGCGGACAGCCAGTAGTCGCGGGCGTCGTTGAGCATCGCGCCCCACTCCGGCGCCGGCGGCCGGGCGCCCAGGCCGAGGTACGACAGGCCCGCCGCCTCGAGCTCTGCGGTCGCGATCCCGAGCGTCGCCTGGACCAGCAGCGGCGCGAGGATGTTCGGCAGGATGTGCCGCGCGAGGATCGCGGGGGTGCCCGCCCCGATGGCCCTGGCGGCCTCGACGTACTCGTGCTCCTTGACCGCGAGCACCGAGGAGCGCGCCAGGCGCGCGTATTGAGGAACGTAGACGATCCCGACCGCGAGCATGAGGTTGTTGATGCTCGGGCCCAGGATGGTCGTGATCGCGATGGCGAGGATGATCGAAGGAAACGCCAGCATCACGTCCATCGCGCCCATCAGGGCGCCGTCGAGGCGCTTGCCGGCGTACCCGGCGACGACCCCGATCGACGTCCCTGCCGTGATCGCCAGGCCGACGGCCACGAAGCCGATGCGGATGGAGATCCGGGCGCCGTAGAGGATCCGGGCAAACACGTCGCGGCCCAGCTTGTCGGTGCCGAACCAGTGCGCGGCCGACGGGGCCTGCGCGCCCTGGGCCACGTGCTGGGCCAGCGGGTCGCTCGGCGCCAGCAGCGGCGCGAATGCCGCGAGCAGCGCGATCAGCACGACGACGGCCGCGCCGGCCAGCGCCCCCGGCGCTTGGCGAAACCGCCGCCAGACGTCCGCGGCGAAGGTTCGAGAGGGCGGTTCCAGGGCAGCGGCGGCGTCCACCGGGCCCCCTCTTAGAGCGGCACCGTCCAAAGCCTTGGGCCGAAAAATCCCGGCTGGCGGGAATCTGGCAGGAGAACGGACCCTAAAAAAAGCAGCGTTTCCTAAGCAGCCTTTAAGGTTGCTTTCACTAAACCCACGAGGTAGTGCGTTTGCTCCATGAGCTCACGCACCGCACCAAGGCCGGACTTCGCAGCGTAGTGTCGCTTGCGTTGCTTCTGGCGTTCGTGCTGTGCAGCATGCCGTCGGCCTTCGCGCAGACAACGACCGGCAACATCCAGGGTACCGTCACCGCCAGCCAGGGAAATACGAAACTGGCCGGCGTCTCCGTTACCGCTGTATCGCCCACCGGCCGATACTCTGCCACGACCGACAACACCGGATTCTACTCGATCAGCGGCGTCGCGCCGGATACGTACACGATCACGTTCAAGACGAACGGGTACGAGACGTATAACCTGACCGGCGTCACCGTCGTCCAGGGCACGGCCGCAACCGCGTCCATCGCGCTGAACAAGACGCTCCAAAACATCGGGCGCACGCAAGCGCGCAGTACGGGCGGCGCGTTCCAGCCCGCCCAGACCACCGACCAGTACAACGTCGGTGCGAACCAGATCAACACGACGCTCGGCAAGAGCGGTTCGACCAACGAGGCGAACCTGCTCGCGTCGATCCCGGGCGCGTCCTTCGACTCCAGCGGCTACCCCGTTCTGCGCGGCGGCCGTGAGTACGAAGAAGGCTTCCAGTACGAAGGCATCGACTACACCGACGCCTTCACCCACCAGTTCGTGAACTCGCTGATCCTCAACGGCGCCCAGAACTTCCAGGTCTCGCCGGGCGCGGGCGACGCGTCGATCGGAAACGCCGGAACCGGTGCGATCAACATCGTCGCGAAGCGCGGCACCAACCCGCACTTCGGCCAGCTCGAAGGCGACATTCGGGCGGGCCGCTTCCAGCACGAGCTCCACGGCGAGTACGGCTGGGCCAGCCCCAACGGCCGCTATTCCGACTACGCTTCGGCGTTCGGATCGCGCAACTCGTACCACTACGGCGGCCCGGGCCAAGATCCGCTGCTGATCGGCGCGCAATTCGGCGGCCGCAGCTACGACTGGTCCAACGACGTCCTGAACAACTTCGTCTACAAGTTCGGCAAGGACAACAGCCAGTCGTTCCAGTTCTTCTTCGAGAACACGCAGTTCGACGCGCATTACGGAAGTAATCTCGCGAACGGCGGCCTCGGGTACAAGGACACCGACGGCTTCTTCCTCGCAAATGCGCGTGCGAACCTCGGGCTCACGAACGGGCAGATCCAGTCGGTGATGCCGTTCACGTATGGCCAAAGGAGCCTCAGCGATTTCATCGGCAACACGTCCGATCATCGCGGGCCGATCAACTACAACCAGCCGAACGAGACGTTCAAGCTGCAGTACTCGAACAACTTGAACAGCACGACGTACATCACGACGAAGTTCTACCGTGTGAACTCCGTGTCGCTCTTCGACTTCCCGTACGACTCGACGAACACGGTCTTCTTCGGCGACCTCGTGGCGCTCCAAGGCGGCCAGCGCGCCGGCATTGCGCTTGACGGCACGAAGCAGATGGGTTCGAAGAATCTCGTCGGGTTCGGCGCCAAGTACGACTTCCTCCGTCCCGTGTACTCGCAGCCGTCGGCAACGACGGGGCTCTCGGCGTTCGCGGGCTTTGGAAACACGCTCGATGCGGCCGATTTCTTCGGTTCGAACAACTGCCCGTACGGTCCCAACACGCCGACCTACACGGCGGCCAGCACGTGCGGCTACATCACGCAGTACATGGCTCCGCACACCCTGACGCCGTGCGTCACGGACGCGATCCACGTCTGCGCGGCGACCCTCTCGGCCGTTCAGTTGCCGTACTCGGATGAGGCAAGCCACACGAACCGTCAGGACTGGGCGCTCTACGTGAAGGACACGTTCTCGCCTACGGACCGGCTCAAGTTCGACTTCGGGCTTCGACTCGATGCCGCAAACTGGAAAAAGCCGGATTGCACCATCCAGTGGTGCGCGCCGACGGCGTTCGCCGTCGACTCGACGGGAACTCCGACGAGTTTCGCCTTCAACTACGACCAAGACACGAAGACGCCGCGTGTGCTGCAGCCTCGTGCCGCGGTGTCGTTCCAGGCGACGCGTAACGACGCGTTCCGCTTCAGCTACGGTCGTTCGGTCCAGTTCCCCGCGATCGCCCAAGTAGACGTGACCGGTCAAGACACGGCCTACGGCGCGTTCCGAGGCATCCCGTCACACGATCCGCTGACCGGCTCGCAAGCGACGTTCTGCAGCGTTGCTGCGCAGATCGGCCCGCTCTCGAGCTATAGCGCACCGTGCGCGAGCTACGCCGACCAGCTGTACTGGGAAAACCAGGCGGCCATCCTCGGCATTCCGATCACGCCGCTCAAGCCGGTCACGTTCAACAACTTCGACTTCTCGTATTCGCACCTTTTCCCGCACCAGGTGTCGGTGAAGGTGACCCCGTTCTACAACAAGTCGTACAATCAGATCGCATCGACCGCGCAGCAGCTCGTCAAGAACGGCGTGCCCGTCGTCGACATCAACGGCAACCCGATTCTCGGGCCCGCGTTCAACACGAACCTCGGTCAGAGCAAGACCACCGGCGTCGAGTTCTTCATGACGAAGGAAGCGGCATACGGCCTTTCCGGCTCGCTGTCGCTGACATATCAGAACGAGATCTCCAACGTCGTGCCGACGAGCCCCAGCGAGGACTTCTTCCCGAGCATCCCGCCGGCGTCGCTGGCGCTCGGGAACCTGTACCGCGTCGGGTTCCTCTCGCCGTTCGTCGGAACGCTCGCTCTGCAAGAGCGCACGCGCACCGGCTGGCGCATCAACCCGGTGATCTACTACAACCACGGCTACCCGATCAGCCCCGGGTTGATCACGGCGAACTACGTGAACGGTAAGCCCTTTAACTTGCCGAACACGAACGTCACCAACTCGTCGCAGCTCGGCGCGGCGGCCGGTGCCGACCGCTATGTCGACCCGCGCAACCCCGGCACGATGTTCAACCCCAACATCGACGCCACGCGCGGCACTGCCGACGCGAATTCCGCCGGCGGCATCCTGTCGGCGGCGCGGTTCTCCCCGATCCAGCTCACGGTCGAGTACCAGTCGCCGAAGAACCCCCGTTCGACGTTCGGTGCGGTCGTGTTCAACCTGTTCAACCAGCTGTACGGACAGCCGTCGCTGAACACGCGGTACCAACCGGTCGCGACAGGCATCGCCGGTCCATATACCGGCTACAGCTCGTCGGCGAACCAAGTCCAGCCGACGTTCTTCGGGATCACGAACAACTACCAGTTCCGCAACGGAAACATGCCGTACGGCCTCAACCCTAGCGGAATCCCGCGTACGGTCCAATTCTATTACCAGCTCAATCTCTAGGAGGACGCGTGCGCGCTGTCTATAACGCGCTCGTCGCCGCCGGGGGGATTTCGATCCTCTCGGCGTGCACGGGCGGACAATCACACATCGAGCCGCCGTTCACGGCGGTCAACCCACAAACGCAGTCGTCACTGCAGTTCCGCGTCGGCACGGCCAACTATCAGGGCACCACGTACCTGAACACGGTCGTGACGTTCCGCCAGCCCAATGGGCTGTCGGCGACGCTCTACAACACGCCGACGATCACCGGCCCAGCCGGCTTCGTGAACACGGGTTCGGCGGCTGTTGCAGGCACGGACGCCGGCACGAACCGCATCAGCGGCACGCCGCCTACCCAACCCGGTACAACGGCCGTCGCAACGACGTTTGGTCAGACCGGCGGCGCGTTCGCGTACGGCTTCGCGCCGGCAAACTCGACGACCGGCGGTGCGGCGAACTACGCCAAGACCAGCACGTCGTCGAGCCAAATCCCCGGCGCGAGCGTCACGAACGCCTACACGCAGCCGATCTACCTCGCAACGGCGTCGAAGCTGCCGTTCATGCTCGGGCCGCCGGCGGTACCGAACTTCCACGACCCGGCGTTGGGTTATCCGGCGGGTTTCGCCGGTTATGACTCCGGGTTCACGATGTTCGGTGTCACTCCGGTTGTCGGAACGTACGCGTTCGATCTGACCGTCCCGAGCAACACCATCGGTCAGAACTCGGCGGTTTTTGACGTCACCGCCCCGCTGACCACGGTCGTCCCCCTTGCTACGCTGCCTGCGCCGGTTCTCGGCGGAGGCGGCGGCACGGCGATCACCGTCACCGTCTTAGCGGCGCCCCTGGGCGTTTCTTCGCGCGTGATCTACGTCGTCGACCGGCAAGGCGCGAGTCCAACCGCATGCCCGTCGGGTGGCCCGTGTTTCTTCGCGATCAACGCGGGGCCCGCGGCCGGCACCTTCAGCTTGGGAACCAACTTCGGGACGGGCGACCGTTTCTACGCGTTCCAAGTCGGTGCAAACTTCGACATCGTGGGCGACGCGGTGCCGAACAACCTCAACCCCCTGCCGCCGCTGCCGGCGCAGACGGACGTCACCGTCTCGCCGCTGACCCCGACGGTAGGCCCGGTTACGTTCTAGGACGCAACCGAGTCCAAAGCAAGGAGGGCGGTCCTACGGGGCCGTCCTCCTCTTTTTGTCATCGCAAAAACGGGCTCCATCGAAGATACTCGAAGCGTATGTCCGTGCGAATCGTGGATAGGGCCCTCGTCGCCATCGCGTCAAAGATCGAGGCGGGCGTACCGCTCGACGCCGAGGACGGCCTCGCGCTGTTCCGCACGCGCGACATCCACACGCTCGGCCGCCTCGCGACCGCCGCGAAGGAGCGCAAGAGCGGCAACAACGTGTACTACGTTCTGAACCGGTACATCAACTCGACCAACGTGTGCTACGCGAACTGCACGTTCTGCTCGTTCGCGCGCGCGGAGAAGGACGCCGACAAGGTTCGCATGTCCGCGGACGAGGTCGTCGCGAAGGCGCTCGAGACCGGGACCAACTTCAACCAGCTCCACATCGTCGGCGGGCACGATCCACGCCAGCTCTCGCTCGACTACTGGCTGCCGCTGATGCGGCGCGTCAAAGAGCTGCTGCCGCACGTGCAGCTCTCGCTGTTCACGGCCGCCGAGATCGACTACATGGCGCGCCGCCACCGGCTGTCGTACGACGAGATCTGCCGCACGCTGCGCGAAGCGGGCCTCGACAACGTGAACGGCGGGGGCGCCGAGGTGTTCAGCGAGCGCTTTCGCAAGGAAGTCTGCCCCAACAAGGTGGACGCGGCGCACTGGCTGGAGATCCACGAGACGCTGCACCGCCACGGCGTCGCGTCGAACGCGACGATGCTGTACGGCACGATCGAGACGCTGCAGGAGCGCGTCGAGCACCTGATCATGCTGCGCGAGTCGCAGCGCCGCTCGCCGGGCTACAACGCCTTCATCCCGCTCGCGTTCCATCCCGACGGCAACGCGCTGTCGCACCACGGCTGGACGTCGGGACTCGACGACATCCGCATGTTCGCGGTCGCGCGCCTGATGCTCGACAACTTCGACCACATCAAGGCGTACTGGATGATCCAGGGCCTGAAGATCTGCCAGCTCGCGCTCGCGTTCGGGGCCGACGACATGGACGGCACGCACGGTTCGACGGACGAAGAGCTGATCTATCACAGCGCGGGGACGCGCTCGGGCCAGTACGTGGACGACCGCGAGTTCCGCCGCCTCATCGAAGAGGCCGGCTACGTGGCGGTGCGCCGCAACTCGACCTACGAGACGTTCCCGTACGACTGGAAGCCCGACGACACGATCCCGGGCCGCGAGCTGGTCGGAGCGGGAGCCTGACGCCCGTGTCGCCCCTGCGCTACGGGCGCATCGCCTACGTGAACGTCGCGCCCGTCGAGACGGCCTTCGACGCCGGCGCGGTCGCGCGGGACGCCCGCGTGGTGGCCGGCGTGCCCACGCGGCTCAACGCCGCGCTGCTCGCCGGCGAGCTCGACGTCGCCGCCGTCAGCGCCGCGCATTACCTCGACCACCGCGACGCGCTGGAGCTCGTGGGTGACCTGTGCATCGCGGCCGACGGCCCCGTGCGGTCCGTGCTGCTGCTGTCGCCGGTACCGCCCGCGCTGCTCGGCGGCGCGACGGTCGCGGTGACGGCGCAGTCTGCGACCGCCAAAGTCCTGCTCGCGATGCTGCTGGAGAAGCTGCACGGCCTGCGGCCGACGTATGAAGTCGTCGACGACGCGCTGGCCGCCGCCGCGAGCGGCCGGCCTGCGCTCGTGATCGGCGACGACGCGCTCGTCGCGCGCAAGGTCTGCCGGCCGGCGTGCATCTACGACCTCGGCGAGGCGTGGCACGCGTGGACCGGGTTGCCCTTCGTGTTCGCCGTGTGGGCCGTGCGCCGCGACGTGCTGGCCGCGCGCCCCGACGACGTGGCCGCGCTGGCCGCCGCGCTGGCGCAGGCGCGCGCATGGGGCGCCGCGCACCGCGATGCCGTCGTCGACGCGGCCCTGGCGCAGGCGCCGTATCACCGGGCACTCTACGACGACTACTTCACGCGGCTTTCGTACACGCTCGACGACCGCGCGCTGCGCGGGCTCGAGCGCTTCGCCGCGCTTCGTGCGGAAGACGCGCGTGTCGCTCGCTGACGTTCTCGACCGCGCCGCCGGGGGCGGCCGCGTGTCGTTCGACGAGGGCGTGCGCCTCTACCGTGAAGCGCCGCTGCACGAGCTCGGCGCCGCCGCGCACGCGCGCCGCACGGCGATGTATCCGACCAACGACGTGACGTACGTCGTCGACACGACGATCAACTACACCAACGTGTGCAACGTGCACTGCACGTTCTGCGCCTTCTTCCGGCCCGAGCACCACGGCGAAGGCTACACGATGTCGCACGACAAGGTGCTCGAGCGCGTGCGCTACGCCGCCGAGATGGGCGCGACGCAGATCATGATCCAAGGCGGCGTCAACCCCGAGCTGCGCATCGGCTGGTTCGAGGATTTGTTCCGCCGCGTCGCCGCGGAGTTTCCGGGCGTCGACATCCACTCGCTCTCCGTGTCGGAGATCGCCGGGCTCGCGAAGGTGGAAGATCTCAGCGTGCGCGAGGTGCTCGTGCGGCTGAAGGCGGCGGGCTTGAAATCGCTGCCGGGCGCCGGCGCGGAGATTCTCGTGGAGCGCGTGCGCAAGCGCATCAGCGCCCGCAAGATCGTGCACGACGGCTGGATCGGCGTGATGCGCGAGGCGCAGCTGCTCGGCCTGCCGACCACCGCGACGATGATGTTCGGCTCGATCGAGACCGACGAAGAGCGGATCATGCACATGCAGGTGATCCGCGACCTGCAGGACGAGACGCACGGCTTCACGGCGTTCATCCCGTGGTACTACGTGCCGTACAAGACGCCGCTGCGCGGGCGCGAGGCGAGCGGCTTGGAGTACTTGCGCGTGCTCGCGGTGTCGCGGCTGTTCTTGGACAACGTGCCGCACCTGCAGGCGTCGTGGCTCACGCCGGGTCTGAAGCTCGGGCAGCTCGCACTGTTCTACGGCTGCGACGACATGGGCGGCACGATCATCGAGGAGCAGGTCGTGCACGACGCGGGCAGCACCAACGAAGCGACGCGCGCGCAAGTCGAAGAGATCATCCGCGGCGCGGGCTTCGATCCCGTCATCCGCGATACGTACTGGAACCTGCGCTCCGATCTGGCGCTCGCAACGGCCTAACTGCCGGCGGCGATGCGGTACGTGACGAGCTCCGCGTCTTCCGCGATGCGGTCGTAGAGCGCTCGCGCGCGCGCGTTCTTCGCTTCGGCCACCCACCGCACGTGCGTCCAGCCGCGGTCGCGTGCGGTCGTGCGGACGCGGTCGATCAGCGCCTCGGCGAGGCCCGTGCCGCGGTGCGATTCGGTGACCCAGAGGTCGTCGAGGAAGCACGCTTCGTTGCCGTCGAGCGTGCGCGGGAACGGGCGGAAGTGCACGAAGCCGAGGAGCTCGTCGTCCGCGCCGATCGCGAGGATGCCTTCGACACCGTGCGTGCGCGCGAGCAGCCACGACCAGACCTTCACAGCGATCGTGTCGTCCGCGTGCTCACAGAGCGCGCCGGAATAGCGGAGATACTGCGCGCGCCAGGCTTCGAAACGCCGCGCGCTTACCGGCTCGAACGCCCACCGGGTGTCTGCTGACATACCCCGACCGCGCCGTTCTACAGGAACCGCGTCGGCTGGTTGATGGTGCGCCACATGTGCGCCGACGGGCTGTCGTCGAAGCCCAGCCCTTCGCTCGGCTGGCGGAAGTTTCGCGCAACGATGTCTTCGAACGTTTCCAGCCGTACGACGGCGTCTGGGTCGAACGCGTAGATGTCGTGGATCGTGATCATTCTGCTCGTGAGATACCACCGGTGCTTGCGCGCGTACTCGTGCGCGGCGGCGATATGCGGCTCCGGTTCGTAGGCGTCGCCAAAATAGCGAACGTACGCTTCGGGATACGCGTAGCCGGCCGCCGGATCGGCATAGAACCGCAGCGCTTGGTGATAGCGGATCGCCCAGCTGACTTCTTCATCGACGTACGGCTCGACGAGCTGCGCCGCCCAATAGCCGTGATCCGCGCGGATGAAGCCGATGACGCTGATGTCGTGCAGCAGACACGCGAGGACGATCTTCTCCGGCTGCCCCGCAGCGAGCGCGTGCGCGGCACTTTGCAGCACGTGCGCGGCCGGACCGAACCGGTAGCGGAAAAAATCGAGCAGCGTGGGGCGCTCGGGCATCGCGGGCAAGCGCGGGTCGGCGCCCATCAAGTAATGCGCCTTGCCCCCGGCGAGCGGCGGCGTGCGATACGCGCGCGGATCGTGCTCGCCGGAGGTGTACAGATTCGATGTGACGACCTGCGCGTCGAGCTCGTCGCTCCAGCGCTGCTCGAGGAGGTCGGCCTGCTCCGAGATCGACGCCGGTGCGCCGGGTCGAGGGTGCGGCACGGAGCTCACTTCACCGCGCGGACCTGCGCGGCCGTCACCACCGAACCCTTGTTCTTCCACGACGTGCGGATGAACGTGATCACGTCGGCGATTTGTTCATCGCGGAGCGTGCCGCGCCACGCGGGCATCACGCCGTCGTACTTCACGCCCTTCGCGACGATCTTTCCCGTCAACCCGAACTTCACCGTGTGGATCACGCGTTTCGCGTCGCCGGAGACGTACGGGTTCGCGGCGAGCGACGGAAAGACGCCGGGCTGGCCCGTCCCGTTCGCGCCGTGACAGCCGGTGCAGTTCGCGGCGAAGACCTTCGCACCGGCCGCGGCCTGTGGCGGTGCGGCGTGCGCGCTCGACGCGGCCGCGGTTACGACGGCGACGGACGCGACGAACGCCAGGACCACGAGCTTTGTCACGAAAGCACCACCTAAACAACTCGGTGTAAGAACGTGCTCCGAATTCGCGTGAGACCAGATGCAGCCTCCCGCGAAACGGCGTCGCGGCAGTGATCCGGGGCGCGCCCGGAGTACGTTACGGTAGCGACACACACCACGTCGCGCTGGAGGTCCTCGTGATCGCTACCCGTTCTTTTGCCGCGGCTGCCGCCGCCGCTCTGCTCACGCTCGCCGTGCCGGCCATGGCTGCCGACGGCCCGCACCGCGTCTACGCGATTTCCAGCCAAAACGGCTCCAACGAACTCGGTACCGTGACGCTGACCGCGATGGGCGAGAAGACGCGCGTCGACATCGCGCTCGCGAACGCCCCGACGGACGTCCCGCAGCCGGCGCACATCCACGAGGGCTCGTGCGCGAAGCTCAATCCCAAGCCGGCGTACCCGCTGGCCAACGTCGTCGACGGAACGTCGACCTACATGGTCGACGCCCCGATGGCGAAGCTGGTCGCGGGCGGATTCGCGGTGAACGTGCACAAGTCGACGTCCGATATCCCGACGTACGTCGCTTGCGGCGACCTGGGCGCCAAGAAGTAGCGGCGCTTTCCGACGAGGCGCTGCTGCGCCTCGTCGGAGCTCGCCACCCAGACGCGTTCGACGAGCTCTACCGCAGGCACGCGCCCGCCGTTGCCGCCGTGGCGTCGCGTGTGGTCTCGGATCGCGCCGATGCGGACGAAGCGACGCAGCGCGCGTTCATGTCGCTTTGGAATCGTGCGGCGTCGATCGACGCGCACGGCGGTTCCTTGCGCCCGTGGCTCGTGACCGTCGGGCGCAACGCCGCGCTCGACCGCGCCCGCCGGGCGCGTTCGAGCCTCGCCACGGAGGCGATTCACGACCGTATCCCGGCGACCGGCGCCGGCCCTGAGGAAACCGTCATGCAGCGCGACGTCCGGCGCGACATCGATCATGCGCTCGAATCGCTCGATCCCGAGCAGCGAGTCGTCGTCGAGCTCGCGTACTTCGGCGGCTTGAGCCAGACCGAGATCTCGGCGCACACCGGCGTTCCGCTCGGCACGGTGAAGAGCCGCGTGCGCCTCGCGATGCGCCATTTGCGGCGCGCGCTCGACCCGCGTGCGAAAGAGCCGGCGTGAACCCGCACGACGATCTCGAAGCGTACGTCCTGGCGGCGCTGGAGCCCGCCGAGGCCGCGGCGTTCGAAGCGCACCTCGGCGACTGCTCCGCGTGCCGCGACGGCATCGCTTCGTACGGCCCCGTGCTGCGCGCGCTGCGCGCGCTGCCCGCCGCCGTTCCGCCACCGGCGCCGCGCGTCGGACGGCCGCTGCTCGACGGACCGGGGCCGCTCGGGTGGATCGCGGCGGTCGCCGCCGCGGCGGTCGTCGGTATCGCCGTCGGGCACCGCACCGGGGGGACGGCCGCGGACCCGGACGCTGCCGCGATCGCGCAGCTCAGCGCCGCGCCGGCGCGCGCCGTGGCGCTGACGGGCGCGACGGCACGCGGCACGGCGATGGTCGGCAGCGGCGGCGGCCGCACGGCGTTCGTCGTGAGCGGTCTTCCGGCGCCCGCGCCGGGGCGCGGTTATCAGGTGTGGGTGCGCGGGGCCGGCGTGCGGTCACCGGGCATGCTGCACCGGACCGCGGACGGGCTCGAAGTGCTGGTCGTGCCCGGCGACGCGCTGGCCGGCGCGCAGAAGATCGGCATCACGATCGAACCGGCCGGCGGCTCGCCGGCGCGCACCGGCCCCGCGCAGGTCACCGGCAAGGTGTCGTAGGCTACGGCGGCGCGGCGAGCGGGCCCGCGCTCGCGATCAGCGCACGCGTCTCGGGCGCCAGCGCCGTGTCGAGTCGCGTATCGAGATCCGCGACGACGGCGGCGAGCGCGATGCTGGAGCGAACCGCCGAGGTGCACATGTCGACCATCAGCGGTTGCCGCGTTCGCACGCCGTGCGTCTCCCCGCCGGGTCCAATCTCGCCCGCGACGACCTCCGCGCCGTCGGGGACGATGACGAGCCGCCGCGCCGCGCTGTCCGCGCTCGCACGATACCGGTAGATGTCGCCGGTGCACGAGCCGCACTCGCGCTCGCATGCCGCCATGCACAGCGTCGTGACGCGCACGGCCCGGGCGGCGGCCGCCGCCACGTCGGCCTCGAGCTCCGCCGCCTCCGGCGGCCACACGGCGAGCAGCAGCGACTCCTGCGCACCGTGCAGCGCGGCGCGCGCCTGGTCGAGCAGAGCCGCGTGCCCGCGCACGTTCCAGATGGCCGCGTACTCCGCCGCGGACTCGAGCGCTTCCAGTGCTTCGCGCGTCTCTTCGGTGACCTGCCGGAACTCCGCCCCCAGCCGCTGCAGCAGCTCCGCGGGCGGCACGGGGGCGTAGCGCGTCCCCGCGGGCTCGTCGACGCGCACGACGGCTCGGCGCGCCGCGAGGCGCTCGAGGACGCCGTAGACGTTGGCGCGCGGGATGCCCGAGGCTTTGGCGAGCTCGTAGCCGTTGAGCGGGCTCCGCCGCACGAGCGCCACGTACGCGCGCGCCTCGTACTCCGCGAACCCGAGCCGCTGCAGCGCGCCCACAATCTCCATCGAGCCCTCCGCCGTTGTCTCAACGACTACGAAACGCTTGCCCTTCGACCGGTGGCGCGCTATAGTAGTCGTCGTAGCAGCTACTATACTTCATACGCGGTCCCTCGTCCACTTGGAGGTCAGCCCATGATCCATTCGATTTCCCGTCCCCTCTGCGCCGCAATGGCGCTCGCGGCGAGCGTCGCGCTGCTTGCGCCCGCGACGCCCGCCGGGGCGGCCGGCGCCGCGAAAGCGCGGTTCAGCGACGCCGCCGTCTACTCAGGCGCGCCCGACCTGCCCCTCACGCTCTCGATGATCGTGGCCGGCGGCGGCCCGGCCCATTTCAAGTCGACGACCCTCGTCGGGACGTTGGCGGGGGCCCAGACCAAGGCTGAAGTCGCGAAGCTCACCAAGCAGTTCGGCGCGAAGCAAGTCTCGTCGTTTCTGACGGTCTTCGACTTCGTCGTCGCCGACTCGCTCAAGATCGTGACGCAGAAGAAGATCCCGTTGCCGAAGCAGCCGAAGCCGAATCCGAAGGACGGCAAGGCGTTGTCCGCCGCGCTGTACACCGCGGGCGTCGCGAACGGCGACTACAACGTCGAGAACATGCTCGACCATCTGGTGTCCCATCCCATTCACGTTCAGGTGATGGACGACATCGACAAGAAATACGGCCGCGACGCGGACGGCAACTATCACGCCATCCTCACGCAGGCCGTCCTCGACCTCAAAGCAGCGTACAAGCTGTAATTCATCGCAGAAGGTCCACGGCTGACGGAAGTCGTTGCTCGGAGGGCGTACAATTTAGGCGTGCCTCATTGTCGACTTCGTCGCACCTCAGGAGCGCTGGCGGCCACGATTGCGCTGCTAGCGTTCCTCGCGATGGTGCCGGGCGCGGCGCTGGCGGATGCCGATGCGAACGCGCCCGGCGTCGATCCGACCACCGTCGGGCTCCAGCCGCTGCGGGCGCCGTTCCCCGCGGCGACGCCCCTCCCGGGTGAGTCGCAGCTCGTGCGGCGCCCGGACGGCACGTTCGGCGCCGTGCCGCGCCGGGCGGGCGGAACCGTCACGTTCGGTCTGGCGGCGCGCGAGGCGCCGTGGACGCTCCAGCCGGGGCTGACCGTGATGGCGAAGACGTACGACGGCGTGGTCCCGGGGCCGACCCTCGTCGTGCACGAGGGTGAGCGCGTCGTCATCGATTTCCGCAACGCGATGAGCGTGCCCGACACCATCCATCTCCACGGCGTCCACGGCGGCCCCGATGCGATGGACGGCGTCGCCGGGATCTCGCAGCCGCTGGTGCAGCCCGGCGGACGTTTTCGCTACGCGTTCACGGCGCGGCAGGCCGGCACGTTCATCTACCACTCGCACGACAACGAGGCGATGGTCGACAGCGGCCTCTACGGCGCGATCGTGGTGCTGCCCGCGCATCCGCGGGCGGAAGAGCGCGTGCAGCGCGACGACGTCGAGTTTCTGTCGTCGTGGGCGATTCAGACGATCACCGAGAGCCACCACACCATCAACGGCAAGGAGTATCCGGCGACGACGCCCATCGAGGTGCGCAAGGGCGAGCGCGTGCGCGTGCGCTGGATCAACATGTCGTCGGAGAACATGCACACGATGCACACGCACGGTCACGACATGCTCGTGATCGCGCGCGACGCGCAGCCGGTGACGGCGCGCGACGTGCAGGATACCGTCTTGCTCGGGCCCGGACAGCGGGTCGACACGGTGATCGCCGCGAACGCGCAGCCCGGCAACTGGCTGGTGCACTGCCACGTGCTCGACCACACCGAAGACTCCGCGGGCATGCCCGACGGCCTCGTCACGACGATCCACTACGCCGGCACGCCGCAGCGGCTCGACGCGATGAACGCGGCGATGCGGATGACCATGAACATGCCGATGTCGTCGAACGGCAACCGGCGCGGCCCGCTTTCGTTCACGACGACGGCGCTGCTCGGCCTGTTCGCGGGGCTGACGATCTTTCTCGGGCTGCCGATCGCGCGCGCACGGCGCTTGTCGCCCGAGGTCGTCGCCGCGCTGAACGCGCTCGCGATCGGCATCCTCGTCTACCTGATCGTCGAGATCGCCGGCAACGCGACGACGCCGCTCGTGCGCTCGCTCGCGAGCTGGCAGCGCGGCGTCACCGGACACGGCGCGCTGTCGCCGCTCCCGCTGACGATGCTGCTCGCGTACGTCGGCGGATTGCTGCTGGGATTGGTCGGGCTGGGCGCGCTCGCGACGCGGTTCGCGAAGTCCGGCGCGTCGTCGGGAGCCGACAAACCGCTGGTGCTCGCCGCGATGATCGCGATCGGGATCGGCGCGCACAACTTCGCCGAGGGGCTCGCGATCGGCGCGTCGGCGGCATCGGGCGCGACCGCGATCGCGTTCGGCCTCATCTTGGGCTTCGCGCTGCACAACGCGACCGAGGGGTTCGGCATCGCCGCGCCGCTCGCCGGGCGCGGTATCCCCGCGACGTGGCGCCAGATCGGCCTCGCCGGCGTCGTCGCGGGCGGGCCGACGTTCCTGGGCACGATGGTCGGCTATTCGTTCTCGTCGCCGACGCTGTCCGCGCTGTTCTTGATGACCGCGGTCGGCGCGCTCGTGTTCGTGGTCGGCGAGCTGTGGAGCGTTCTCAAGCGCGGCGGCCTCACGATCACGTCGACGTCGATGCTCGCGGCGGGGTTCGTGCTCGCGCTCGCAACGGAAGTCGTCGCCGAGATCACCGGCTGACGCGACGGCGGCGAGTCCGTGAACGACTCGCCGCCGTCGCCGGTTGCCGGATCGTCAGCGCGGCGTAGCCGTCGGGCTCGGCGAAGCGCTGGGCGTCGCGCTCGGCGCCGCGCTCGGCGACGGGCATGGGCTCGCGCCGGTCGACGTGCCGCTGGTGAACGCGCTGATCGGCGCTTTGACCTCGATCAGGCGGTGGTGCTGCGCGTCGAACAGCTCGATGTGCAGCCGCGCAGCTGCCGACGCGATCGGGAACGTGAGCGGTCCGGTGAACGCGCCTTCGAACCGGACGCGGCCGGCGTCGTCGGATTCGGCGTCCGAGCCTTTTTCCTCGAACTTGATCGACGCGACGGTGGTGCCGACGGGCGTGAGCGTCAGCGTCGTGCACGTGCGCGTCAGCGTGAACGGCGCGTTCGCCGGCAAGACGTTGCCGCTGCCCGCATTCACCGACGTGACGTTGCCGTGATCGTCTTCCGTCGCATCTTCCTGCTCGTCGTCGTTCGCGTCGACGATGCCGTTGCCGTCGCGGTCGCCCGCGCTCTTGACGCTGATCGTTCCGTCCGCGTTGATCGTGATGAGCACGGCCGTCGCTTGCGTTCCCATCGCCAGCGTCGCGGTGACCGTGAGCTTGCCGGCGACGATCGTGATCGTGCTGCCGGGTGCGACCGCGACCGTGAACGTGATCTTCGCGTGCCCGTTTGCGTCCAGCGTGCCGGTGCCGACGACGACGCCGCCGACGCTCACCGTGACGGGGACCGACGCGAGGTCTTGCGTCCGCCGAACTTTGGCGAGCGTTTGCGTGCCGGCGAACGTGACGCCGAGCGACTGCGTGCTCTGCGTGGGCTGCGATTGGTTCGGAATGGGACCGGCCGCCGTGGCGCCGCCGCCGCCGCCGCACGCGGCGAGCAGCGCGGCCGCGACGACCACCGCCGACGTGCTTGCGATGCATCTCATCGCGTCGGGCCTTGGTGACATGCGGTTCCTCCAGTGAAGCGGTAGTAGCGGAATGACCTCGACGCTACGAACGCACGATGAGGACCGTATGAAGAGCCGGTGCCGCTCTGTCTCAGACATCGTTCACAAACGGCGTGCACTCGCGTGCACGCCGTTGCTGATGTGCCGCGCGTCACTGCGCGGCGCGACTCAGTACGCGCCGGATCCGAAGCGCGTGTTGGAGACGCCGAAGCGCAGCGAAGCGTTGAGCGTGTGCTTCGTGCGCTCGCCGCGTTCGATGACGTCCTCCGCTTCGAAGGCCAGCCCGCGCGAGAGCAAGCGCGTGCCGCCGATCGTCAGCGACCGGCCGAAGCCCCCGCTCGAGTCGTTGACGCCGTCGTAGCGCACGATGGCGAACGTGCCGCGCGGAAGCTGCCAGCGAACTTGCGCGAAGCCGCCGCTCGATGCGATCCCGATGCCGTCGCCGTTGGGGCTCGAGTCGAAACCCGTCTGCAGCACGGTCTCCACCGCCAGCCGGCCGCGGTAGAAGTTGACGCCGACGCCGCGCCGCGTGAACGCGTCGGGGACGTCGCCGAGCCGGCGCTCGCCGACGTAGTCGTAGCCGCTCACTACCAGACCGCCGATCGCTTCTTGCGCTTGGATCATACGGTCCGTGCCGTTCGACCGCAGGCCCGAGTTCTTGTCGTGACCCTGCGAGGCGACGAACGTGGCGCTCGAGCCGCGCACCGGGTTGCCGAACGCGAGCGTGGCGGCGTTGTGCGGATCGATCAGGGTGAACGGATTCGAGCCGATGGTCTGATCGAAGATCGCGTAGTGCTGGTTCGTCTGGCGGAACGTCTCCGGATCGACGGGCAGCGGCAGCGTGATCGAACCGAGCGTCAAGCGCACCGGCGCGCCGCCGAACGTGCCGCGCGTGCTGTACTGCGCCCACGCCTCGCGGACCGCGCCCGGCTGGCCGCCGTCCACGAGGTAGAACTGTCCGGCGACCGAGACCTGCTTCGTAACGCGCGCCGAGAGAAACACTTCGAGCTCGTCGAGCGTCGCTTTGGGCAGTTCGTTCGATTCGTCGGGCTCGCTGGTGTAGGCGAACTGCCCGCGCACCGCGACGACCGGCTTGCCGCCCATGCCGAGATTCGGCAAGCGGAGGTCGTTGCGCAGATACGCCTGACCGAGATCGTTGGTCGCGCGGATCGACGTGTGGCACGCGTCGCACTGCAAGCCCGTCTGCATCGAGAACGACGGCAGCGCGTCGGACGGCGCGCGCACCGCGGTGACCGCGGCGAGCGCCGCGGCCGCCGCGAGTGCGGCGCAGAGTGAAGAGCGGATCATGCTGGGGTGCCTCCGTGCGTGGCGAGCGGTTGTGCGGTCCAGGCGGACTCGAACGCGGTGAAATGAAACGCGGCGAGCACGTCGTCGAGCGCTTCGGCGCGCTCGCGCGTGTGGAACGTCGAAGCATCAACGCGTTTGAGCTGCGCCGCCGACTGCTCCGTCGCGCCGCTGATCTGCTGCATCGTGAGCGCGGTGTGGCGGGCGTGGTCGGCGATCATCGTGATGAGGCGATCGATCTCCGCGGTGACGGTCTGCTGGCGCGACGCGCCGACGGCGTTGCGCTCCGCGTCGCCCGCGACGGACGCGATGCGGTCGGCGAGCTCCGTCGACGCGGCGCGCATCTGCGCGGCGCGCGAGGCCACGTCGGCGGAGATGCGCGACGTCGCGTCGATCGCGGTCCGGATCTGCCCGAGGGCGGCGTCCGCCGCGCGCGTCACCTCGACGCCGGTCGCGGTCGCGTTCGCGGACTCGCGCACGGCCCCGGCGGCGCGCAGCGCGTCGGCGCGAATGGCGGCGAGGACGCCGTCGATTTCGCGCGTGGCTCTCTGCGACCGCTCGGCGAGCGCGCGCACCTCGGACGCCACCACCGCGAAGCCGCGGCCGTGCTCGCCCGCGCGCGCGGCCTCGATGGCGGCGTTGAGCGCGAGAAGATTCGTTTGATCGGCGATCTCGTCGATGGTCGCGACGATCGTGCCGACGTGCGCGGAGCGCTCTTCGAGCGCGCCGATCGCCGTCGCCGCGCCGGCGCTCAGCGTGCCGATCGTCGCCATCGACTCGGCTGCGCGCCGCACGGCTTCGCTGCCGCGCTCCGCTTCCCGCAACGCGCCGTCGGCGGAGCTCGCGAGGTCCTGGCCGAGCTCGTGAAAACGGACGATCTCGCCGTCGAGCGTCGCGACGGATTGCGAGCCCGACACCGCGGCGTCCGCCTGGCGGCGCGAGCCCGCGGCGATCTCGTGCGAGCCTTGCGCGAGCTCGTTCACGCGCGCGTGCATGTCGTCGAGCTGCTTGGCTTGCGCGGACGACGCGACCGTCGCGTCGCGAACGCCGTCGAGCACCTGACCGGCCGCGATCGCGGACTCGGCGGTGCTCGCGGAGACCTTCACGCTTTCGGTGACGAGGTCTTGCGACACGGCCGCCGCGCGCGTGACCGTCCCGCGCAAGCTTTGCGTCATCGCGCCGAACGCGCTCGCCACCGCGTGGAGGCCACCGACCAGCTCGTCGTAGCTGGCCGCGAGCACGCCGATCTCGTCGGGGCTCTTCAGCGTGAGCGGGACGCGCGCCGTCGCGTAGCCGGCGTCGAGGTTGCCGTCGGCGAGCGCGCGGAACGACGAGACCAGCCGCTCGACGTCGTCGCGCGCGATGTCGTGAAGCGCCGCGGTGACCGTCGAGAGGCGCTTCGTCAGCGAGCGTCCCACGGCGTAGGCGATGAGGCCGAAGAAGAAGACGGCCGCGACCGTGCTCGCGACGAGCGTGATCAAGACGGACCGCGCCGTCGACTCGAACTCGGCGTTCGCGGTGCGCGCGCCGGATGCGACGTACCCGTAGAGTTTGTCCGCTTGCTGCCGCACCGCGTCGAACCGTGCGGCGTCGTTGCGCAAGCCCGCGACCGCCGCACCGTGCCGGCCGGCGAGCACGTCCGCGCTGCGCTTGGCGTACTGACGATCCAGCGCCGCGACGCCGTCTTCGATCTGCTGCTCGAACACGTCGATCTGTTCGAGCTGGTTCACCGGGATGTACGACGTCTGGTCGCTCGCGCGCAGCGCCGCGAGCCGGCGCTGCAGCGTCTTGCGCGCCGTGCCGATGTCGCGGTCGAACGCGGGGTCGCCGGTCGCGACGAGGCCGCGCACGGCGGTTTGTTCCTGCAACGTCGCGTCGATCACGTCACGGATCCTCAGCGACGTCGTCTCGAGCGCTTCTCGGTGCGCGGCGGCGAACGACATCGCGCTGATCCCGCGCGCCGTGACCACCGCGACGGCGATCATCAAGATCACCGCGATCGCGGAGCCCGCGGCCAGGCGTGCCGCGATCGGAAAACGACCGCGCATGGTGCTACCGCCTACTTCTTCGCGACCGCGCAGCTCGCGATGGTTGCGATGTCGTCGAACGATTTGTGGACGTTGATCACCAGGTCGCCGGACAGGAGCTTTTCGAGCGGCACGTCGACGGTGGTGGTCGAGTCACCCTTGACGACGGCGGACAGCATGTAGAGCGGGCGCGGCGCGTACTTGTCGCACGTGCCGGTGTGAAAGTGCGCCGGCTGCGGGTCGCCCGGGCCGCCGTGCACTTGAAGCTGCACGAGCGTCTTGCTGCCGCGCGCCGTGAGGATCGCGACGCCGATCTCGCCCGAGCCGTTCATCGCGGTCAGTGGGATGCGGACGGCGTCGTCCGCGGCGGCGGGCCCGAATGCGGTGGTAACGAGCAGCAGAGCGAGCAGGGCTGCACCGGCGTGCGCGGCGGTCGGTTTCTCCATGTCAAAACGTCTCCGTCCTTGGTGGCTCTCGCTTTCTATCGGCGCCGACCATGAAGACATTCTGAAACAGCCGGCCGCTACCGGACATTGTAAAGGATTTCGAACCCCGCGGCGCCGCCGCGGGCGGGCCGTCAGCTAGTCGTCGTAGTCCGAACGGATCTTCGCGAGCGTGGTCGAGGCCGTGGCGCGCCGGCCGTCGGCGCGCAGCACGTCGACGTCGAGGCCGGGATAATTCGGCTCGATCCGGCGGCGCTTCCAGTCCGCCACGGTGAACGGGGCGCGCGCCGCGCGGCCGTAATCGTACGCGGGCAGGTTTCTGCGGTTGGTTCCGTCCGAGTGGATCACGACGGAGAAACCTTCTAGGGCGCGGATGTCGCGCTCGATGTTCTTGATGCTGGCCACATCCACGGACTTCGCTGTGCCGCCGCGATGACCGCCTTCGTCGCTCGGGACCGCTCGAGCTCGTGATCGCCGCGCACCCGCTTCGAGGGAGCAAGCGGGTCGTGCTCCATTTTATATTCGGGTATAGGCTGCGGTGGACGGCTCAGAGGCGACCATCAGGACGAGAGGAGGCCAACGATGCAAGGTAAGGCGACGATTGCCGGACATCCCATCCATCCGATGTTCGTCGCGCTCCCGATCGGCTTCTTCGTGGGTGCGCTCGTTTGCGACATCATCCTGGCGCTCACCCACAACCCGTTCTGGCCGACGGTTAGCGTGGTGCTCATCGGCTTCGGGATCGTGGCAGCGTTGTTGGCGGCGCTCTTCGGCTTCATCGACTACTTCACGGCGCCGATGACGGGTGACACCAAAGCCACGGCGACGCGGCACATGATACTCAACCTGGTTGCCGTCGTCATCTTTGCCATCGCATTCTGGCTGCGCTGGAGCGACAACGTGTCCGGCATCGGTATCGCCCTCACCGTTCTGGGCGTCCTCGTCCTCGCGGTTTCGGGCTGGCTCGGCGGTCATTTGTCGTATCATTATGGCGTCGGGGTCGAGCCCAGCTCAGAACGTCCGGCAACCTTGCGCTAAAGACGTCCGCGAGATGCCGACGCCTGCCGAGGCGCCAGCCCTCGAACCGCAATTCGTGCGACACGGGACGGTGCTCCGCCCCGATGCTTCGACGTACGAACAGCTGGGCGTCCTCAATCCCGCGTGCGCACGCCTTCGAGACGGAAGCCTGCAGCTCTATCCGAGGATGGTCGCGCCCGGAAACGTTTCGCGTGTCGGATCCTTCCGCGCGCACGAGCGGCCCGACGGCACCGTCGTCCTCGATCAAACCGGTTTCGCGCTTGAACCGGAAGCGCCGTACGAGCGGCGCGACGGACCGGGAGGGTACGGCTGTGAGGATCCTCGCGTGACGTATATCGCTGCGCTGGACACCTACGTGATGGCGTACGTTGCGCTCGGGCCGCGCGGCCCGGAGGTCGCACTCGCGATCTCATCCGACGGATTGGCGTGGAACCGGCTCGGCTTGTTGTGTTTTCGCGACCAGGACGCGCCGTTCGCCGATAAGGATGCGGCGTTCTTTCCCGACCCGGTGCGCTCGCCCGCGGGGATCCCGTCGCTGGCGCTGTATCATCGTCCGACGCTTCAGCTCTCCGTCGGTGACGCGCGAAGCGCACTCGATGCGCTCGAGTCGCTGCCGCCGGAAGATCGCGAAACGATCTCGATCGGCTACGTTCCGCTCGATGCCGTCCGGGCGGACGTGAAAAACCTGTGCACGGTGACGGAGACGCACCGCCTCAGGTTACCTCCGGCAGATTGGGGGCGAATCAAAGTCGGGGCGGGGACGCCACCGGTCCGCGTCGCCGAAGGCTGGATGTCGGTGATTCACGGGGTCGACGAACTGGAGCACCCGACGGGCCCGGGCCTGCTTCGATATAGCGCCGGACTCGTTATCCACGACGCAGAGCGCATCGACCGGCTCGTGTACCGTTCCCAGCACCCGTTGTTCGTGCCGGAAACCCCGGGCGAGATCTCGGGCGAGGTTGGTCACGTGGTGTTCCCCACCGGAATAGACGTGCGAAGCGAGCGATCTTTCGACGTGTACTACGGCATGGGCGATCGCGAAATCGGCTGCGGACGACTGACGCTGTAGAGCGTAGCTCGTGATCGAGCCTCGCTCGACGGATAGATCGAATCCCCCGTTTCGGGGGTGCGCCGAACGCCCGCCCGCCGGGAACGACACGAGGACATGCGCCGGCGCCGCCCGCTCCTCGTGGCCGTTCTCGTCGCGATCGTGCTGGTTGCCGCCGTCGCGGCCGGGCACGATGCGGTTGCCGCGTTCGGTATCCGAGCAGCCGTGGGCGCGCTGGGCTACGATTTGAGCGCGCAGCGCATTCGGGTGGGTACGTCGTCACTCTCGATCGTCGCGCCGGTCGTGCGCAACCGCGCCGGTGAACCCGTGCTGAGCGCCGACCGGCTGGACGTGGCGTTCTCGCTGCGCGATCTGCTGCCGCGCAGCGCGCACCGCTTCGGATTGCACGCGGTCGATCTCGAGCGCCCGCACCTCACGCTGATCCATCACGCCGACGGCACGTACAACGTCGCGCTCCCCGGCTCTAGCGGCGCGCCTTCGCGGCCCGACAACACGCCGGTCGACGTCCGCGTGCGCGTGCGCGACGGCGACGTCGCGCTGCTCGACCGCTTCGTCGAGCCGAATCGCGAGCGGCGCGAGTCGCTCACCGGCGTCAACGCCGATGCCGTGCTCGCCCCGGTCGATCCGGCGTACTACCGCGTCGACGCGACGCTGCAAGACGGCGCGCGCACGTACCCGATCCGCGGGCGCGGCCGCTTCGACCACCGGCGCGGTTTCGCGTCGCAGCACTGGCACGCCAACGAGCTCCCGATCGGGCCGCTGGTGAACTTCGCGATCGCCACGCACGCGATCCACATCGTGGACGGCCGGCTGCGCAACGTCGACGCCCGCATCTACGGTTTCATGCAGCCGGACGGCGGAACCGTCACGCACACCGGCGCGACGGCCGAGCTCGTGGACGGAAAGATCTTCGCCGCGCAGCTGCGCGTTCCGATCGGCGACGCGCACGGCACGCTGCACGTGTACGACGACGGCCTCACGACGACCGGGATCGATGCGACGCTCGCGAACGTCCCGCTGCGGCTGACCGGCGGCATCTACGGCTTGTCGGCGCCGCAACTGCGCTTCCTCGTCGTGGGCCGCGGTCCGCTCGCGCGGCTGCGCACGATCTCCGACGCATCGGTTCGGCGGCCGGTCGCCGGCGATCTCGCGTTCGCGCTGCGCGCCGACGGACCGGTCGACAAGCCGGTCGTGCGCGGCACGTTCAGCTCGCCGCGCATCGCGTACGACGCGTACGCGCTCAACGATGCTGCCGGCTCGGTCGCGTTCAGCGGCGAGGATTTCCAAATCCTCGGTGTCGGTGCGCGCTACGGCCCGCTCGCGCTGCGGGCGCACGGCGCGCTGGTGCTCGGCAAGCACGTGGACACCGATCTGATCGCGACCGTCGAGGGCCCGGGCGACGCGCTCCCGTACGCGGCGGCGCTGCTGCCGCACGCGCGCGTGCACGCGCTGGTCCATCTCACCGGCACCGACACCAAGCTCGCCGCGCTCGGCACGCTTGCGGCCAACGCGCCGCACGGCAGCCTCGACACGCCGTTCGCGTTCACTGCCGACGGCGCGGGCAGCATCGGGCCGCTCGCGTTCGCGCGCGCCGACGGGGCATCGCTGTACGCGCACGTCGCGTACGACCGGCCGAACAACGTTGTCGACGGTATCGTGAGCGCGCACCACCTCGTGCTGTTGCCCGCAGCGCGCACGCATCTGCCGGGGCTCAACGTCGCGGCGCTGCCCACCGTGACCGGCACGCTCGATGCGGACGTCGCCGGCGAGCTGCACGGCGCGACGCTCGCCGACGCGTCGGGATTCGTGCGCGTGCGCGGCGCGCGCGCGGCCGGTTTCGCGATCGGCGATGCCGACGCGCACCTCGGCGGCAACGCCGCGGGCGTTGCGCTCACCGGCGTGCGCGTGCACGGACCGCTCGGCGACCTGCGGGGCGAAGGCGCATACGCGACCGCGAGCGGGCTCTTCGCGCTGCGCGGGCGCATCGTCAGCAGCTTCGACCGCCTCGCGCCGCTGCTGCGCGGCGTGCGCGCGCACGGCGGGATCGACGCGCCGGTGCGCGTCGTCGCGAGCAACGGCAACACCGTCTTGCAGATCGCGGACGCGCGCTTCGCCGACGCGCGCATCCAAGGCGTACCGCTGCGCGGCGCCGCCGCAACCGTCGCGCTGCGCGGGAAAGCCGTCGACGTCACCGCGGCGCGCCTCGACGCGGCGGGCGGTTCCGTCGTGGCCGGCGGAAGCTTCGGCAACGGCGGCAGCGTGCGCGTCAGCGCGAGCCGCATCAATGCATCCGCGCTGCACGGCGCCGGCGTTCCGCTGGGCGCCGGCCGGCTCGCGGCCGTCGCGACGGTGAGCGGCACGCAGAGCGATCCGCGCGCCCGCGCGGGCGTCGCGCTCAGCGACGCGCGCTACGGCGGCGCCCCGCTTGCGGCGACGGCGTCGGGCGCATACGCGGGCGGGCGGCTTTCGGTGGACCGCGCGAACGTGGCGTACGACGGCGCGGTCGCCGACGCGAGCGGCACGGTGTCGGATCTCACCACGCGACCGAACATGGACGTGGCCGCGCACGTGCGCGGCGCGGACGTCGCGTCCTTCGCGCACCGTTTCAACCTGCCGCTGCGGTATCCGGACGCCGCCGTCGACGCGGACGTGCGCGTGCGCGGCGCGCTCGCCGCACCGTCGGTCGCGGGCAGCGCGCGCATCGCGGCCGGTTCGATCAACGGCTTGAATTTCCGCGACGTCGTCGTGCCGCTCAGCGGCGACCTCGCGGCGGTGGACGTGCGCGGCGGCCGCGCGACCGTCGGCTCGACGACGGTGCATTTCGACGCGCTCGCTTCGCGCGCCGGGGCGCGCGGCTCGCTGCGCTCCGACCGCGTCGACCTGGCGGATTTCAACGACTACTTCGACGCCGCCGACACGCTCGCCGGACGCGGCCGTCTCGCGGTTTCGTTCGCAACCGGCCGCAGCACGTTGCTCACGGCCGGCGACGTCGCGCTTGCCGACGCGCGGTATCGCCGCCTGCCGATCGGCGACGTCGCGGCGCGGTGGTCCTCGCACGGGCGCACGATCGCCGGCAGCGCGAACGTCGGCGGCCCGCACGGCCGGCTCGTCGCGCAAGGTTCCGCCACGGTGCCCGCGCGCGATCCGCTCGCGCGCATTCGTTCGAGCGCGATCGACGCGCGCGCGACGCTCGCCGGCCTCGACCTCACGACCTGGCTCCCCGCCGCGGGGATCATCGCGCCCGTCACCGGCCGGGTCGACGGCGCGCTGCGCGTGCGCGGCGTCGCGCCGCAGCTCGCGCTCGCCGGCAACGCGTCGCTCCATGACGGCAACGTGGGCCGTGTCCCGATCTCCCGCCTCGACGTGGCCGCGAGCGGCGACCGCGGGCGGGCGCGCGTCACGTCCGCGCACGTCGAAGCGCTCAACCTCGTCGCGGACGGGAGCGGCACGTTCGGTCTGCGCGCGAACGACCCGATCCAGCTCGCGCTGCGCGCGTCGTCGCCCGACATCGGCGCGTTCGCCACGCGCGCGACCGGCAAGACGTTCGACGCAGCGGGCGCGCTCGACACGACGCTCACGATCGCCGGCACGCGCCGGGCACCGGTGGTGCGCGACGTCGCCGACCTCGACCATCCGCGCTACGAGCGCACGACCGCGCGCCACGCGCACACCGACATCGCGTACAGCGGCGGGCGCCTCACGGTGCGCGACGCGTCGTTCGACCTCACCGCGGGGCGCCTCGCACTCAACGGCAGCGTGCCCGTGACGCTGGCGCCGCCGTTCGTCGACCGCCGCAACGCGCCGGTGTCCGCGCGGCTGATCGCGCAGGGCGTGGACCTCGGTCAGTTCGCGCAGCTCTTGCCGAAAGACACGAAGATCGGCGGGCTGGTGAACGGCGACGTCGCGGTCGCCGGCACGATGGGCGATCCGCTGCTCAGCGGCGGCTTGGGCTTGGCGAAGGGCACGTACGTTTCGCCGCAGCTCGCGTCGCAGATCCGCAACGGAACGCTGCAGCTCGCGTTCGCCGGGCACGACGCGCGCATCTCGGCGCTGCACGCCGACATCGGCGGCGGCGCGGTCGACGGCGCCGGAACCGCGCGCGTGGGCGACCTCCGCAACGCGCTGCGGACGCTCGCGTTCAACGTCGACACGCGCGAGAAGAACGTCGGGCTCGATCTGCCCAAGCTGTTCCGCGGCAAGATCGACGGCACGCTCGCACTGACGCGCACCGCGGGCGCGCCCGTCCTCGTCGGCGGCGACCTCGCGGTGTCGCACGCGCGCATCCCGCTGACCGCGCTGCTGCCGTCGAAATCGAACGGCGCGCCGGCGACGGCGCCGCTGCCGGTGGCGTTCGCGCTGAACGTCGCCGCGACGAACGACGACCGCGTGCAAGGCCCCGCCGTGGACGTCGGCGCAAGGGGCAGCGTCGCGGTGAGCGGGACGCTCGCGCACCCGGCGCTCAGCGGCGGCATGGACTCGACGGACGGTACGCTGAGCTTCTACCGCACGTTCGTGCTGCACGACGCGCACGTCGCGTTCGATCCGGCAAGCGGCATCATCCCCGACGTCGACGCGACCGCGACGACGCACGTGCCCGACCCCTCGACCAACATGCTGCTGCACGTGCACGGCCCGGCAACGGGCCTCGCGATCGACTTCGCGTCACAGCCGGGCTACGACCGCGAGCAGATCGTGGGGCTGCTGGTCGGCGCGCAGAACCTCGGCGCGGTCGCGGGCGTGGCGCGCACGTCGCCGGTGCAGAGCAGCAACGGCAACGCGCTGCAAGGCGTGGCGATGGGCTACATCGACCAGAAGTTCACGCAGAGCCTGTTTCAGCCGTTCTCGAGCTCGCTGGGACAAGCACTCGGCTTTTCGTCGTTCAACGTGAACGCCGGGCTGAACGGCGGTTTCTCGGCGAGCGCGACGCGCCAGCTCGGCCGCAACCTGCAGTTCTCGTTCTCCGACGCGAGCACGGCGCAAGGCGAGCAGCAGAGCTTCGCGCTCGCGCTCGACTTCTCCGAAGGTTCGTCGATGCAGCTGACGCTGTTCAACGCCGGATCGCAAGCGCGAACGCTCGGCGCGCAGACGCCGTTCACGCCGACGGGCCCGACGAACTACCAGCTCCAAGCGCTCGCCCCCACACCGGGCACGAGCGGTTACGTCTTCACGTACGTCCGAAAGTTCCCGTAACCCCGAGCCTCGCCGCGCCACACCGTCGGAGCGCTACTTCTTTTGCGGGCACTCGACGACGAAGCTGAACAGCTTGGCGCCGTTCACGAACGTCCCGCCGCTTATTTTCTTCGTCTTCGTATTGTACGTCACCGTTTCGGTCTCGGTGTTGTGCGTGTTGCCGTCCTTGCCGCCTTGTGTCGTGTCGTGCGCGATGTCGATCGTGTACGTGTAGCTCCCGTCCTTGTTCTTCTCCGAGCGGCTGATGCCGACGACTGCGGCGAGGTGGCTGCCGTTGTCGCCGCCGGCCCACAGCTCGACGTCACAGTCGTCGTCCATCTTTTTACCGACGTCGGCGGCGTCGATCTCTTCGGTATCGACCGGGATGTGATGCGACGCCAAATACTTCTTCTTGTTGTCGACGAAGTCGCCGCCGGTCCCGTCACCTTTTTTGAAGCCGAGCGCTCTTCCGAGCGCCTCGATGGTGATGTCGGCGTCGTTCACGTTCTTCATCGATTCGGGATTCTTCGTCTTCAGCCACTGCAAACTGTTCGAGTAGGCGGTGGGCACGCAGCCTTTGTCCGGCGCCGGCTGATTCGGGAAGCCGCTGTGCGTGTGCGTTCCCCATTTCTCGTCGAGCTTGCCCGAATCGAGCGGCACTTTGGGAGCAGGGAGCTTCTCCTTGCCGCCGCCGCCGCACAGCGCGTTGTAGGGCGCGGGTTCGACGGCCGTCCTTCCCGTCGGCGCCGGAGGTGCGGAACGCACGTCGGACGATAACGTGATGCCGTAGTCCACCTGCTGAAGGCGAACGCCGCGTTCGTTTCCCAGCCCGAACGGAATCGTCACGGTCTGTTCCCGATTCGGTCCGTTCTCGCTCAGCACGTGCACGTTCCGCAGGACCCACCGGCGGTTGACGTTGAGGTTCACGTACAGCACGCGCGCCGAACCGGCGTAACGCATGCGCAGCCGTCCCCACTCGGACGCCGGGACGAACGGACGCTCTCCCATGCGGCCGATGTCGAGCTGCTCGATAACGGCCGAGCGGAGCGGCGTCCCGGTCTGCTCCGCGCTGGGTCGTTGCACCGGCACCGCAGGTACAGCCGCCGGCGCGCCGGCCACCACAGCCCGGTTGCGCTCGTCGATCGTAGCAAAGATGCTGAAACTGCCGGGATTGACGCTCGTGACGTCGCGATCGACGCTGTAGGTGCCGCCGGGTCGCACGTCGCTCGGCGCGATCGTGATGACCTGCACGTCGCCGCCGGCAAGCGTGACGACGTTTGGCGTCGCGTTCTCGATGCGCACCGGTCCCGACGACGGAAGTCCTTCGAGACCCTGCACCATCACCGTGACCGTGGTGTGCTGACCTCGCGTGAGCGCCGTCCGTGGCGCGGAGAGCTGGATTCTTACGACGTTGACCGGCGCCACGGCGGTGACGCCGCCCTCGTTGAGCTGATAGTTCGTAGGGCCTTGGACGTTCGTCGGCGCCGTGGCGACGAACGTCCGCGGCGACTGCGCGAGCGGCTGGACGGGCTGTCCGCCAACCGAAAGCGTCGTGTTGCGGAAATCGCCCGAGAACGGACCGTGAACCACGCACGGCTGTCCGCCGGCGACAATGCGCGGAAATTGAAAATCGCTCGGCCCGGCTTGATGCAGCGGCGGCGTCTGCCGCGGCTGCACCGGAACACTGATCCGTCGCGCTTCCTTGCCCGCCGCGCTGCGAACGATCAGCGACAGCGATGCCGGAAGCCCGCTCACGAGAAAGGCGCGCGATTTCGCGTTTGCCTTCGTCGGCCCTACCTCGACGACGTAGCCGTCCAACTCCGAGGTATTCCGGCTGCGCTCTGCATCGGTGTTCCCTGCGGGTTCGGCGACGACCGTGCCGCTGATCGTGTCTCCCGCCGCAATGTCGTCCGGCAGATACACGCGCAACGTTCCTTCAGGGACAGCGATCGGCGTGACGCGCAGTCCGAGCTGCGGAGGGGCTTGCGGTGCAGATTGAGCGGCCGCCGCGCCTTCTTTCCACCCACCGGTGGAACCCGTAACGGCGATACAGGCAACGATCGCGGAAAGCCGGCGGAGCATCATGGCGCCCCTCCGTTCAAGAAAGCCGGAAGACGATCAGCATAGCGCAAAAAACGCTACGCCGCCAGCGCAGCTCGTCGAGCAGCGGCACAGCGAGCGCCTGACGATCCCGGTACGGGATTTCATGGTTTCTTCACGACTTCTGGGGATTCAACCGGCATGGTACATTCAGTCGGACGCCGCGCGGGGCGCGAACACGAGTTGATTTGGATCGCCTGGTCGCTCGCCGGAGCGCTGCTGCTTGCGGGCATCGTCTTCGTCGTCGGCGACGTGCTATCGAACTTGCACACGATGAACCAGACGCTTGGATCCGTCGCCCAGCGCATGACCAAACTCGACGCGATGAGCACGAAGCTCGATCGACTGGCGGGCATGCAGGTGCAGCTCGACACGCTCGACGGGCATCTGCGTGTGATGTCGGGCACGCTGCGGCATACGAACACCGCGCTGGCCGCGACGAACGGTCGCCTCGCAAGCGCGCAGCGGCGCCTCGTCGACATGGACGGCACGCTGAAGCTGATGGGCGGCGACATGCGCACGCTCGACGGCGATCTGCGCTCGATGCGCGGCGACATCCACGTGATGGCGCACAAGATCGGCGGTTCGTTCCTGTTCCGCGGCGTGAAGTGAACTCACACCTACTAGCTCGCTTTGCAACGAACGGTTAAGAACGGGCAAAAAGTAGTATTGGCCGATATCGTGTTTGTCGGCGGCCCGTAGTGCCTCGACGTATTTCGCACGGGTTTCGCGGGCGTCAACAAGACTCGTCTGTCCCCACGTGAATGGCGGCCGCCCAAGCTGGCGGGCGAGTAGGTCACCGACAAGTCGCGAAAACCGCCCATTTCCATTGGGAAAAGGGTGAATCTTAACGAGGCGATGGCTGAACCGCACGGCAATTTCGTCCGGCGGATATGTGTGGTGTTCAACCCAATATCGCGCATCGTCGATGGCGTGCTGTACGTCCGGGCCAATTCGGTACGCTTCGACGCCGATATTGCGCTCGGTCGTCCGGTACTGCCCGGCCCAACGCCATACGTCACGGAACATTCGCCGATGCAGCTCACGCAGAAACTTCCGATCGAGAACATCACGCCGGCGAGACTCGGCCCAACGTTGTCCGTCGCCGATATTGGTTTGCTCGGCTTCGTTCAGTTCATGTCGCAGCGCGATGTAGGACGGGATGAGCCCGTCCCGTTCCTCGTCGGTGAGCGGCGTGTTCGCGTCATCCTCGGACTCGAAGAGAGGGTCAGACACGATGATCCGGTTCGTCGTCCCATAGGCCTCGCAGCGAGCCGGATACGACCTGCTCGACGGTGCGCTGCAACTCGGCATCGAGATCTGATTTGAGGACTGCCTGATTCTCAAGGCGCATCGTATGATCGAGGCGCGAAATGGTTTTGCGCGCCTTTATCATCGCACGCTCGCGCAGGATGTCGTCCAGCGGCTCTATCGGCACAAAGGCATACACGAAGGTGCAATTCATGGCTAAAGCAGCCTGGCGCAGCGACCTCACGGTGGTTCCACCGGTAGCTTCAGCTTTCTCCAGGGCCGGGATGCGCGAGGGGGCGACGCCCATGCGCGCAGCAAGCTGGCGGTCGCTCATGCCAAGGGACTCCCGAATGGCTCGGAGCCAGCCTCTTGTGGGGGGGACAAGCTTTAGGTCTCGGAGCGGCGCGAGGCGCCGCTCTAGTTGTTTCCGCGCGAGAGCCGCCTGCTTGTTGTTCATATATAAGTATCCCCTACGGTTAATATCTAGCACATATATATGAACATATCAAGCGTCATTGGATACTTTTTTATGAACGCGGTCGTGCTATTTCCAGCTCGAATTGCCCAGCCAAGCGTGCTCCTGACTGACGACTCGTTCGTGAATGGTGGAAGAATGCGATCATGATGCCGAGCAGGGCCTTGACGACGACGGCAACGGGCGTGACGGCGTTGCGCGAGCGCGCTGCCGCCGGCGCGCTCGCACACGCCGACGACCGCTATGCCGCAATCGTTGAGCACGTCGGCAGCGCGCGCGTCGTCATGATCGGCGAAGCCTCCCACGGAACCCACGAGTTCTATCGCGAGCGTCGCGAGATCACCCAGCGACTGATCGACCAACTCGGATTTTCCGCGGTCGCCGTCGAGGCCGACTGGCCGGACGCGCTGCGCGTCAGCCGCTACGTCACCGGGGGGCGCGCCGATGCCGACGCGGTCGATGCGCTCGCGGGCTTCCGAAGATTTCCGACCTGGATGTGGCGCAATACCGACATCCTCGACTTCATCGGCTGGCTGCGCGATTTCAACGAGACGCGCGAGCTTCGCAGTCGGGTCGGCTTCTACGGCCTGGACCTTTACAGCCTGCAGAGCTCGATCGAGGCGGTAATATCGTATCTCGACAGAGTCGATCCCGCCGCAGCCGCACGAGCGCGGAGTCACTACGGCTGCTTCAGCGAAGTCGCCGACCCGACCGACTACGGTTACGCCGTCGCGCTCGGACTTACGAAGTCGTGCCATACCGAGGTCATGCAGGCGCTGTTGGAACTTCGCCGCAGTGCGGAAAAGTACGTACGCCTCGATGGCGGCGCCACGAACGACGAGTACTTCTACGCCGAACAAAACGCACGTGTCGCGAAGGACGCTGAAGAATACTACCGGATGATGCTCGACCGTCGGGTTTCGTCCTGGAACCTCCGCGATCAGCATATGTTCGAAACGCTGCAAGCGCTCGAGGCGCACCTCACCCGTCATCGCGACGGTGCGAAGATCATCGTCTGGGCGCACAACTCTCACGTCGGCAATGCCGCGGCGACCGAGATGTCGCGGCGCGGGGAGTTCAACATCGGCGAGCTCGCGCGCCGCCGCTATGGGACGGATGCGGTCCTAATCGGCTTCACGACCTATGATGGAACGGTTAGCGCCGCGTCCGACTGGGGCGCCCCGGTCGAGCGAAAAGCGGTCCAGCCCGGACTCGAGGGAAGCTATGAGGAACTTTTCCACAGCGTCGGTGTTCCGCGCTTTGGCCTCATTCTCGATGATTCCGTGGTGCGTGAGGCGTGCCGCGGTCCGCGCCTCGAGCGCGCGATCGGCGTCATCTACCGCCCGGAGACCGAACGTCAGAGCCACTACTTTCGATCCGAGCTTCCCGACCAGTTTGATATCGTGATTCACATCGATCGCACCCGTGCGGTCGAACCACTCGAACGGAGTGCGGCATGGGACCAAGGGGAAGTTCCGGAAACGTACCCAACCGGGCTGTAGTGGGTGGGCGCAATTGCGGGTATGAAAGTGTGGCTGGAGGATTCGAAATGAAGGCAACAACTGCTCGCTCGGTAATGACCGAGAACGTTGAAGTGATCGACTCCCAAGCCACCGTTCTAGACGCTGCGAAGCGGCTGACGGATCTCGATATCGGCGCGATGCCGATTTGCGACGGGGAGCGTCTTCGCGGCATGCTCACGGACCGTGACATCGTCACCAAGGTCGTCTCCCAAGGAAAAGACCCGGCGAAGGTCAGGGTCAATGAACTTGAGACCAGTAAGCCCGTGACGATCGGTGCCGACGATTCCATCGAAGAGGCGATGCGCACGATGGCGGACCATAAAATACGAAGGCTTCCTGTCATCGATGGGCACCGTCTAATCGGCATGCTCAGTCAAGCCGATCTTGCGAAGGCGCTTTCCACTGAACAAACGGGCGAGCTCGTCGCAACGATTTCAAGCGACTGACGTTTTCGACTCGCGACGACTCGTAGAAGTCCCGCACGGGACCACGGGACGACGCGGATGGGCCGGCGCGGCCTTGCTACGGCCTGGCCGCGCCGCCTTCAGTACGGTTTAGTACCGACTAGATTTGCGGGCGGTTGTAAGATTGGTCTCCGGAACTGGGGGCCAACCATGAACTATCTCGTGCTCTGTCCGTGCGGTCATAGCCTCGAACGGCATGACGCGGTCGGCTGCCGCGGTCGCGATTCTTGGTGCGAGTGCGAAAACGACGCGGGTCGAGCACTCGAAGCGGCCATCAGCGACGTGCGCACAACGCAATGGCATGCCGAACACGGCAGCACGTCTCCGCTTCCCGCAGGTCTCCAGCGCATCGGCTGAGTGTTCGTCTGGGCCGGCTCGGGCGGCGCTACCTACTCAATGATGAATAGCTGCTCGAAGCGCGCAATCGTGAGGACGCGGCGGACGTGCGGCTGAGCACCGGTCAGGGTCACGGCTCGGAACCCGACTCGTTTCGCCAGCCGAGCCAACTCCGCCAATCCCGCAGCGCTCAAAAGCCGCACGCCGGACAGGTCGATCACCGCGGGGCCGTCGACGTCATCGAGCACCCGACAGGTCGTCGAGGCGCTGTAGATGTCAATTTCGCCGCTGAGAGCGACCACGCGTTGCGCCAGCACGGAGCACCAAATATCGTAACCGGCGCCGTGCCGGCTGCACGCAGTGCAAAAGGACCCGGCACCTCACTGCGCCGGGGGATCTGCTCAAATTCTAGAGCCCGGATGCGCGGCTGTCGGTACGGAACCGCTCAGATAAACGGATTATTAATTTAGGCTAAAACGAATTCGGCCGACGCCGGAACGTATCGTTCGCTTGGTCCCGAAAGGTCGTGGCGGTAGCCGATAGTTCCTTTGCGTAGATTGGATCGCCGTACGATTCTACGAGCGGAGCATATCGAGCTATGACGTCGGCGACGTTCGCAACTGATTGCGCGCGATAGTAATCCTCCTCGATGTCGGAACGCGGAAGCCGTGTTCCATCCGGCGCGAAAATCTTTGGCAACGCTTCGTCTTGCATTTGCTGCTGTATTACGATGGACTTCGTTTCATAGCGAAGGGTATCCAGGAGCGCGGGATACTCCTCGTGAAGTGCATCGCTCACGACCCTTTCGTTAGCCCGAACGAGGAGGGCTTGATTCGCGGCGTACCATCCGGGCGTTTGAGGATTTGCCTGGAGTAGCCAGACTCGAAGCTCCGAACAATGACCGCGAATGCGCGCGAGCAGGTCCGTCGCAACAATGCTGCGTTGCGAGCCCTTTCTTCGCACAGGCGCTCCTCGTTCCGGTCGCGCTCGCGCTGCTCGCGTTCGATATCCCGCGCGCGGGATCGTTCGTCGTTATGGGTGTCCCGCCGAGCTGCGAGGAAATGCGTTATTGCCGCGCCGAAGGCGGCGCCGACGGCTCCGGACGACGCGATCGTCGCCCACGCGATGCTATCCAAAGATGATTGCAGACAAAGCCCTTTGATTTTAGAACGTAATGGAAACGTCCGGAAAGTAGCGATCCGCGGCAGCGATGAATCGGGCTCGCTCCGCGCGATCAGGGACGTGCGCGACAATGAGCAATTCTCGGTCGCCCGTGTCTATGACGCGCCGACGTACGGCGTGCGATCGCGCGCCGCGTTCTCGCCAACTGGCGCGGCTTCGTCGAGGACCGCGACCCTCCGCCGTTCAACATGTCTTCGGGCTTTCCGGCTCCAGAGTCATCTGCGCGCTGCATCACCGGATTCTCTTCGCGTTTTTCAACGCGATTCCCAGCGACTACTTCACCGCGAGGGGCGCTCAATTCCACACGCTCGGTCACCCATTGGTCACCGCCAAGGTCGCGGGCATAAGGCTCGCCTGCTTACCGAATTTTCTTAGCTGCGCGGGGGCGCTCCGGTCTGGATCGGACCGCAACGGCCTGCGAAACCGCGTCGCCCGGTCGTCTACACCCACAGGGATGATCGGCGGCTGTGGTTGTCCCTACCGCGACCGAGCTGCAAAGCCGGTCGCTTTTTCATGCGCTTAGCTCGGCGTAATGCAATGCTTCAAGGTCACTGTGAACTAGACGGACGCATGTGGACGTTCGTTTCCCTTGACGGCAAACGCTAGACTTGGTTTGGCCCACCCGAGCGCGACTTCGCATCCGAGCTAGACGAGCTGCGAGCTATTGGGGATTCGTGCGGGCTGATGCGTTCGAACATTGGGCGAGCTCTGGAAGTGTACCGTGAGCGTGATCGTCGAAATGACGATTCAAGACAGGTCGAAGTACGACTAAAAATCTTCCGATTCGATTGGCGTAACAATACCGTCCGCTTCGACACGACCGGCGCGCTTTAAATCGGGAGCTTCGCCGTACTCGCGCAGGAAGTGTTCAAATGCCTTCGGCATGTCTTCAGATTTGATTCCGTTGCGCGCAACGTAACGGTCGAACTCTGCGAAGAAGTCGAATTCGATGCGCGTTGCATTACCTTGCCGCCGGTCCTCCATGCCAACGGTTCTCTTACCCTATCAGTGGTGAAATGCTTAGCGCGGAGAGAGGCACAAATAATAATGCCTGCTTAGGTTAGGGGTCAAAAACCAGGGCTTTTCTGTGGATGCCCCTTGACGAGTAACACACAATCTCGTACGGTCGCCGCGAGAGGTAGGCCGATATAGGTTGACAAGACCGAGCACTCAGGTAATGGCGAACAGATGACAATAGGTAACGCTCGTAACCGGACCAGAACAAGAACAACAGCCTTTCCTCCCGATAGTATTGGTATCGGACACCTCAGAGACCCAGAATCCAATGCGAGGAGCATCCCGCGATGAAAACCCGGCATGGCGAAGCGCCTGCCCCCGCCCCAGTAATCAATATTACCAACAACTTCTATCCGGCTCCGCCACCAAAGCCGCCCGGCAAATGGCCACTGCTGCTTCTGCCCATTGCCAGCGTATTGGGGAAAGTCGGCGGGTGGATTCATGACCATTGGCCGCATTTCTAAAAACTACAGAAGCTGCTTTACTACTGCCAGGCCAGGCGCTCTACTGGACCGTGCCGATTGGCGCGACCTGCGCGCTGTTCGTCCCCGATCGCCACGCCCTGAGCTGCGCGCTGCGATCGTCAGGAGCTGGAGCTGCGCGCCGATCGCCGACGCCTTCGCGATCGGCGAGCCGCACGACATGACGACAATAGCCCGAAGCCGTGGTTCCCAATGCCGTTTGCGTGCCCTCCTTTGGGCCTGTAGCGCGTCGTACGGCCCTGCGCCTTCTCAGCCCCTCGCTGCGCTTGGCTTTGCGTCTGACGATCTTTCGCCTCACAGTGAGGAAAAACGCGAGCATTTGATAATGCCGACGATAGCCAGCGCGAAGAGGGCACTTAGCAGTTCTCTGAAGCCTTGGAATGATGGGAGCATGCCCGGGGCCTTCTGTGGTGGTGTCGAATGCTGCCGCCCCATGGACAAACGGGTTGATGCGATGGTAAACCGCCTCTTACTACTCGTGGTGCATGTGCCCGAAATTCAGGCGCACATGATGAAGAGGTATCCCGCAGGGTCATACGAACGAAAAGCGTTCGAAAAGCTGAGCGCGTTCGTTCCTGACATGGATGCTTTGGCGCACCGGTTTCTCGAAGTCGGTACGTTTGGTGGCGAGCTTACGGCCGACGAACGACAACTCTTTGGGGACATTGTTTCTGCGATGCAGGACGCAAAGGCGGTTATGGACGAGGCGGGTATTGACGTCCAGTTCACTGACTTGCCGCCTGACTTTCTAGGGTACAAATAGCCTGCTGGTAGTCCGCTGGTATTTTACTTCAGCCGAGCCATCCCCGCGCATGAAGGCGCCGCTGTACGCTTTCGCGAACGCGCCCAAAAGAAGCGTCCGGCGCACCGGAACGCAGATCGGCCGGCCGCGTATCATCGTGTGGCATGCGCGGAACCGCGCCACGAATGACGGCTAGTGACGAGACAAGGCCGAGCATCGCGCCGAGGTTGATCAGCCCAAAGCTTCGCCCGATTACCGTGGCTCGCCCTGAGTGCGGCGAACTTTGCATAGTGCGACGCTTCTGTGGCCTCGTACGGCAGTCTTGCGAGCGTTCAGGAGCGCGCTAACATCTGGCTTAGCGCGCTCCCGGTTCCTTTCACCGGCGAAAGGTCGGAGGACGATCAACACATCGCTCCTGCGGATCGCGTGCCGACTGCGCCGGCACGCAGGCTCGTTCCGCGCAACTGTGATTTCCGCAGACGAGTAGGCAAAAAGGCACGCCGAGCGCGGTCGCGAGTGCCGACAAGACGCGCTTGTCAGTGCGCTTGCCCGATTCGAGGCGCTGGATCGTGCCTGCAAAGACGTCGGCCGTCATCGCCAGCTCGTAGACACTGTAGCCGCGGGCGATGCGAAGACGACGGATGCGCGCCGACAGCGGTTCTACCGGAGCGACTCCGCGGTGCCCGTTGTTCCGCTGCGGGTAAGGCGACGACGAACGTTTGAACATCATCGCTTCGCCTTCATACACCAGAAGGCGGCCTCGATCGCATAGCTGATCGACGCGCGCAGGCAGACACAGGCGAACCGCACATGCGACGCGCGCGTGCTATCGGCGGCCGTGTACCGGAACCCGGCGGTCGACTCGTCGACGCCGGCATCGATTCCGTTGGCACGCAAGAACCGAACGACCACCTCGGCATTGAAGTCGTCGTCCTGCACCAGACCGGCCATGTTCTGGTGCTGTTCGTTCGTCACGTCGGCCATCGAGGCGTGAAACTCGGTGAGCGGCGCCATCACGCGGACACCGAGCCGGACTGACGAAATGGATGGCCTTCGGCAACGGAAAAGCCGTGCCGAGGGCTCGACGTTGATACGTCGAACTCGCTGGTTGTCATTCGATGTTACTTCCATCGGGTGACGGGCTCGGTCGGTGCTTGTAACACCGGCCGAGCCGCTCTAGTAATAAGTCGCGAAGAATCGCTAACGGAATTATAGCACGAACATGCGTTCGCATCAACGGGTTTTTCGAACGAAATTGTTCGAAGCATCGGCGATCGCAACAGCGCAGCAGGCACTTCCGAATAGGCCGCGCGAAAACTCTCCTCGTGCTTTCAAGAGCCGTCGTGGCGCGGCTGCGGTCACGGGTGCTGCGGCACGGTGAACCGGCCGGCCGCATCAACAAGCGCACGAGCAGCATCATCGACGCGGCGCTCGTCGTCCTCGCGGACGGACGGCCGCGCACGTACATTGAGATCTACACCGAGGCGCTCAAGCGCAAGCTCGTCGCGAACGTCAACCAGAAGACGTGGTACAACTCGATTTCTGAGTACGTGCAGCGCCGCATTGCGGGCGGGCGTGACTCGCTGATCGTTCAAGACGTAGACCGCCGCTTTCGACTGGACCATCCCGCCGACGACTGGCCCGATCCGCGCGGTCCGTTGCCGGCGGGGCGGATCATTCCGAACAGCGCCGAGCTCACCGCCTTGCTGCAGAAGACCGCGCGCGGATTCGATCCAGATGCGTTCGAGATCGCGGTGTGCAAGGCGTTCGAGGCGTTGGGGTACGCGGCGCGGCACATCGGCGGGCATGCCGCGCCGGACGGCTATATCGATGCGCCCCTCGGTCAGCTCGGCTACCGATCGATGCTCGAGTGCAAGACGTCGCATGACAGCGACGTGCGCACACCTTACGCGGCCGAGGCCGCGAAATACAAGGACGGGTACGGCGCGCAATACTGCAGCTTGATCGTGCCCTCGTTCGGTGGCGACATCCTACTCACCCAGGAGCTGAACAAGCACGACATCAGCGCCTGGCAGGTTCGCGATCTCGTGGCGCTCTTGGAAGCGGGCAGCAATCCGTGGGAGATGCGACCGCTCTTTGCGGCCGGTTATGTGGAGGGGCGCGTGCGCGACGTGCTGTGGGAGCGCACGCACGGCAGGGCCAAACGCGTGGCGGTCATCTGCGATATTCTGCTCGCAACCGCGCACGCGGCGCAATCGACGGCGCTGGGGTCGCCGCAGGACGCGCCGCTGCTCAACGAAGATGCCGCCATGATGACCGTCGATGCTGCGCTCGTGGCGCAAGGTGCTCACCTGCCGTGCACGCGCGATGATGTGCGCGCGGCGTTCTTGCATTTGTGCGATCCGCTCGTAGGCCTTGCGGTCTATGCCGGCGATGCGAAAGGCATCGTCATCTGCGCGGCGGGTTCAGCATAGGTGGTCGGGGCCATCGTCGCCACGGCTTGAGGATACGATCAAGGATCACGAGGCGTTCAACGAACAGATTCGACCCCAGTGCATGCCCCGGAGTCGAACCGCAACCCTAGCCTCCCAAAGCTGCAATAAACTGAGCCACAAGCGACTCCTCACGCTTGACGGCCCATTCAGCGGTTAAAACGATGGCCGCTAGGGTCAACGCCGCCGTGACCGGATGGATTTTGCCCATTCTACTCCTTCTTTCTGCAGGGCGACACGGCAGTGTTACGATTTGTGTCCACAGCCGTGCCTCATTATATCAGCTATTGAAGGGGTTTTCCTCAACAGATGAAAATACAGTTTCGAGCTCTATGGTCGAAACTGTGTCCACTCGTCGGGGAAAACGGTCTCCACCTGCTACCAGGGGCCGGCAGAACCTCGAAAACTGGCGCGCGATGAAATGGCTTGAAGCCGAAATCAAAGAACGCCGCCTGTCCCTGCGCGAGGTGGCCCGTGGGATGCGTTATCCTAACGCGACCCGCATCCGCGAATATCTGAACCAGCGGATCGTTCCTGGACCAGCGGTGTTGGCAAACCTCGCCATGGCTATCGGTGTGTCTCCGATCGAAGCACTCTGGCTCGCTGGTCGGCGCGAAGCTATCTTCGACTACTTCCATGCGCTTTACCAACTTGGGTGGGCGTGGATGCGAACAGATCGCGTCCGATACGATCACACCACTGGAGCGGACTTCATCGGCCACTACATCGCCCGCGCTCGCGGTGATCAGATTCCCATGGATGTTGACCTGAGTGTCGTTCCTGATCAGTTACGGCAACTCTACCATCAAGCGGATGTCTACAACTGCGGTGGTTTGTTTCGGCACGTGGCTCTACCGAAACCGATGGCGTGTGCGATCCTCCTCGCGATTGGCTTGTTTCCTCGCCGCGGAGAACGCGTGCACCAACAGGGACACACGTTCATCCAGGAGCTAGGATTCATCGCGGCGCGGATGTTGCCGGCGGCGGAGCGCGTTACAGTGCCGCGCGAAATCGCCGGCATGCGGCAGGCACTAAAGTCTGCGGAAAAGATTTTCGCCTTTCGCTCCTATCCCGGAACGATGAGGCTTGCCGTCGTCGGCGAATACGTTCATGCATGGGCTGACTCCGTCTGCAGGAGCTACGCCGATTATGCTCGGATCGCGCTCTACGAGTGCGGATCATTCGTGGGCGAACTGCAAGAATCCGAGAACATCTGGGAATGGCAACGAACCGCATTCCCGATGGCCAGTGATTTTGATACCACGGCGTGACGTCCACTGAGGAGCTCGGGGCAATCTAATTGGGGCCGTACCAGTAATGCCCGTTATTCGATAAAGACCCAAGACGTCTTCAGGCAAAATCTTGAAGTTCTCCATTAAGCTTCCGTCGTAGTTATGGCGAGCCACTGGAATGAGCCTCAGACATGGAAACTGATGATGTAAATGGATACGGAGAATGCCTTAAAAAGTAAGCTTGACGCAATGCGACCGTTGAATCAGGATCGTATCCAGTTACTGTGGCCGCAGTGGCGAGCCGAAGATGCTTTGTTCGTGTACGCGACCAATGCGGTTGCGGGCAGCACGTTGACCCTCGGCGAGACATTGGTGATTCTCGAGTATGGGGTGACGGTCAGCGGCAAGCCGATGTCTGACCATCTTGATGTCGTGAACGGGCAAAAGGCTTATTCGGCGATGCTCGATTTGGCGCAGCAGCGTGCAAAGATCGAGGTCGAGGCCGTGCTGAGTCTTCATCGGACCATCGCCGGCGACGTTTCCTACGGCCGGGAGTTAGGGCGGTTGGTGAATGAGATGCTTAACCGCTATGACGTGGCCATGGCCCAGGGAGATCATCCGGTTCAGGTCGCTTCGAAGCTTCATTTTGACTTGCTGACCATTCATCCGTTCAAGGACGGGAACGGCAGAACCGCACGACTGTTGGAGAATCTGCACCTCATCCGCGAAGGCTTCGCGCCCATCCTCATCGGCCCGGAGGAAAAGCCGGTTTATTTCGGCGTGCTAGAGCGCTCGCAAGTCGTCATTCCCGGCATTGGCGATCCGACTGAGTTTATCGGATATATGGCTGATCTCGAAAAAAAGTCGCTTGAACGCTATTTGAAGTCATTACAAATCGCGCATGGGGAGAACGCGACAAGCTCAGGCTGACATTGTTTTTTAACATTGTGCGCCCGCCTTGGTCCCGGGCCCTCGGCTATCGCGTCGCTGGCCGACGTTTCTTGGGCGATCTTGCCGACGTCCGTGCTGATTCTCCCGGTGCATCTAGTCGAGGAGGTTCAAAGAAGAAACTCATGAACTTATGCTCCAAGATAGATTCGCGAGCTCCTGCGCCGTATATTTCGTCAAGCCATTTATGAATGTCGACCAGATCGCCGCTGTGCTTCATAAATAGATCAAACAATCGCTTATCCTTTGGCGAGCGTGGCTTCACATACCGGGTGAGCATTTGCAAGACTGCATCCTGCGCGACGCTGTGGGCTAGAAGGTTCCTAACCGCGGCGTGAAGTACCACATCCGCTCGGTCACGGCTCTTCTCAAGCCCGTTGCTCAATAGCCGTTCGATCGTCGACGTGATGGTCCGGTCCTTAGCTGCTTTCTTCTCAGCAATGATGGCTCGATATACGTTCGCATCGAGCCGCAGCGTGACATGAACCTTCGCGTCTTTGGTGTCTGCTGGTTCCAGCGTAACGGCGTCTCCCCAGATCGCCTCGTCCGTCTCGCGCGACTCATCAATTCGGTCAGTCATATTGCTCGTTTCCGACCCCCGCGGTTCTTGCTCGGCGTACATCGTCTTTTCGAGATGGATAGGCCGATAGCACCCACCAGAATGCGTCGGCTTCCTCGCAGATGACAGTGAGGTACTGGCTGTCGGTCTTCGCCAAGATTTTTCGTCTCGCTCGGCCATTTCGCTGATATCGGCTGGAGATGTGAATGCGGCGGCCGATCAACGCGTCGAGCACATCGTCTTCATCGACGTTGTGCTCGTGGTTGTGATCTTGAAAATGGTCGCTGAAGGCCAAGTCGGGCAGCCGCACCTTGTGCCACAGTGTAGCACAGGTTCGGGCTTTGGTGAAGTCGCAGCGCGAGGCACGCTCGCTGGCACGCTGAGCCGCAGCTGACAGTCACGTCACGGCGACGATATGAGGGTTTCGCGGATTGTGGCTGCGCCGATTACTTCGATGCCGTCCTGGTCGAACATGGCGACGAGCTGGCCCGGCGTTACCGCGCGATGCGGCTCGTCGAACTCCAGCCGCAATGTTCCGTCGTCCAAAATCGCCGCGGACGCCGGTGCGAGCTTTGCGCGGTAGCGCGTCATCGCCAGCACGCGCGCGCGCGCCCTCGCGAAGCGCTCCGGGCGGATCAGGTTCACTTCGTCCGCCACGAGCGCGTTCACGCCGAGCTCGTCTTCGCGGCCGATCACGATCGTGTTCGTTGCCGCGTCGATGCGCGTCACGTAGCGCGGGTTCTCGCCTGACGGTAGGCCGCGGCGCTGGCCTACCGTGTAGCCGCCGATGCCCGCGTGGGTGCCGACGAGCTCGCCCGCCGTCGTCACCACGTCGCCCGGGCGCGTCGTCTCCGGGGCGAGCCGGGCCAGGATTTCGCGGTAGTCGCCGCCTTCCACGAAGCAGATGTCCTGGGACTCCGTCTTTTCCGCCACCGGCAGGCCCAGTCGTGCCGCGTGGGCGCGCGTCTCCGCCTTCGTCATTTGGCCGACCGGCAGCAGCAGGCGGTCGAGCTGGTCCGGGGTGAGCTGGGCCAGCGCGTAGGCCTGGTCCTTGGGCGAGTCGCTGCGGTAGAGGTGCGGGCCGTCGGCGCGGTGCTCGAGGCGCGCGTAGTGGCCGGTCGCGACCCAGCGCGCGCCGAGGCGGTCGGCGTACGCGCGCAGCGTTCCCAGCTTCACCTCGTTGTTGCACGACACGCACGGGTTGGGCGTGCGGCCTTGCGCGTAGTCGCGGGCGAAGCGGTCGATCACGCCGCGGCGGAACGTCTCCTCGAAGTCGAGCACGTAGTGCGGGATGCCGAGCGCCGCGGCGGTGCGGCGCGCGTCGTCGAAGTCGTCGGCGCCGCAGCACGACTTCGCGTGCGCGGGCTTTGTCGGCGCGTACATCTTCATCGTCACGCCCACGACGTCGTAGCCCGCTTCCGCCAGCAGGCCCGCCGCAACCGCCGAATCGACGCCGCCGCTCATCGCGGCGACGACGCGTGTCCGCTCGCTCATGTTCCTCGGTTCTTCATCATATGACCGCGCACCGGGAGAACCGGGTGCACCCGCGAAGGTTCGACCAATGCCAGCGCTCGGCGAAGAGTTCCGCAGCGCGCGCGAAGCGCGTGGGTTGACTCTCTCGGACGTCGCCGAACAGATCCACATCCGTTCGGTCTACCTCAACGCCATCGAGAACGAAGACTGGAAGTCGATCGGCGCGCCGGTCTACGTCCGGGGGTTCATTCGCACCTACGCGCGTTTCCTCGGCAAAGACGCGGAAGACGCGGTCGGGCGCTTCAACCAGACGGCGCCCGTCGAGCGACCGGTCGTCCCGTCTGCTTCGGCTGCGACGCTGAGCGACAACGAGCGCTCCGGGCCTTCGTTGTGGGCGGTCGTCGCGACGCTCGTCGCCGTGCTGCTGGTCGGCTTCGTCGGCTATGAATGGTGGCAGTACGCGCATCCCGGTACCGGAAAAGCCGTCGCGCAAGCGACGCAAGCGCCGCAACCCACCGATGCCGCGACCGAGTCCCAGGCTCCGGCCGCGTCCGCGCGACCGGCGGCGACGGCGCCGGCGGCCACGGGCGTCGCACCGCACCAGCTCGCGCTGCGGCTCACCCAGCGGTCGTGGCTGCGCGTCGTCGTCGACGGCACGCAGCAGCTCGAAGGCATCTTCCCGGCCGGCACCGTGCGGACGTTCAAAGGCAACGTCGCGGACGTGCGGGCCGGCAACGCCGGCGGGGTCGTCGTCGCGACGAACGACCGCTCGCCCAAGCCGATGGGTAATGTCGGCGATGTGGTCGAGCAGCGCTTCACCCTCTGAATCCAGGAAACACGTCAGCATGGCATCCGATTCGTCGTTCGACGTCGTCTCGAAAGTCGATCCGCAAGAGCTCGACAACGCGCTCAACCAAGCGCGCAAGGAGATCGCGGGACGCTTCGACTTCAAGCACTCCATCGCGTCCATCGAAAGTGACGCCACCACGATCACGGTGCTGGCCGACGACGAGATGAAGCTGCGCAACGTGATCGACATCATCCAGTCCAAGGCCGTCAAGCGAGGCATCGACCTCAAGGCGTTCGATCTGTCGAAGGAGCCCGAAGCCGCCACGGGCAGCGCGGTGCGCAAGAAGATCGCGATCCGGGCCGGCATTCCCAAGGACAAGTCCAAGCCGATCATCGAGGCCATCAAGGGCTCCAAGCTCAAGGTCCAGGCACAGTTCCAAGACGAGCAGATCCGCGTCTCAGGCAAGTCCAAGGACGATCTGCAAAAGGTTATGAGCCTGCTCAAGGGCCTGGACTACGACCTGCCCCTGCAGTTCACCAATTATCGATGACAGCTACCGCCGAACGCACCAGCACCGTCTCGTTCGTCTCTCTCGGGTGCGCGAAGAACCTCGTCGACAGCGAGGTGATGATCGCGAAGCTCGGAGCGGCGGGGTGGGCGCTCGTCCCCGAGGCCGACGGTGCGGACGCGGTGGTGATCAACACCTGCGCGTTCATCGACCCGGCGAAGGCCGAGTCGACCGAGACGATCCTCGAGCACGCCCAGCGCAAACGCGCGGGTCAGCAGCTCATCGTCGCCGGGTGCTTGTCGCAGCGGTTCGGTGACGAGCTGCAGTCGCTGATCCCTGAAGTCGACGGCGTGATCGGCACCGGCGCGTACGCGTCCATCGTCGAGCTGCTGGACGACGCGCGCGCCGGCAAGAAGCCCGTGCGCTTGGGCTTCGAGGCGGAGCCCGAACATGATTTTCTGCCGCGGCTCATCACGACGCCGTCGGCCACCGCGTACCTGAAGATCGCCGAAGGCTGCGATCACCCGTGCACGTTCTGCATCATCCCGCAGCTGCGCGGCACGTTCCGCTCGCGCTCCGAGGAGTCCATCCTCGCCGAGGCGCGCGCGCTCGCGGCCGGCGGGACCAAAGAATTGATCCTGATCGCGCAGGACACGTCGATGTGGGGGCGCGACCGTGGTTTTCGGCGCGGCGGCCTCGCGCATTTGCTGAAGCAGCTCGACGCCGTCGACGGCATTGAGTGGATCCGGCTGCTGTATCTGTATCCGGCGACCGTCGATTCTGAATTGATCGACGCGATGGCGTCGCTGCCCAAAGTGTGCACGTACATGGACATGCCGCTGCAGCACGTCAGCGTGCCCGTGCTGCGCGCGATGCTGCGCCCGTCCAACGGCGAACGGTATCTGGAGATCATCGAAGATTTTCGCCGGCGCGTGCCCGGGATGACGATGCGCTCGACGTTCATCGTCGGATTTCCCGGCGAGACCGAGGAGCACGTCGCGGAGCTGGAGCGCTGGATCGAGCGCGCCGAGCTCGACCGCGTCGGCTTCTTCACGTACTCGCGTGAGGACGGAACGCCGGGCGCGCTGCTGCCGAATCAGGTGCCCGAGCGCGAGAAGCGCAAGCGGCTGCTGCGCCTGCGCGACGCGCAGCGGCGCGCGTCGGAGCGCGCGCGCGCGAAACGCGCCGGCACGGTCGTGCGCGTGCTCGTCGAAGAGCGGCGCACGCTGCGCAAGACCGATCCGCTCGCGGTCGCGCTGCGCGAACGCGACGTGCTCGTCGGGCGGTCGATGGGTGAGGCGCCGGGCGTCGACGGCGGGATCGTGTTCGCGTTCGACCGCAGCGTTGCCGTCGGCGACTTCGTCGACGTGCGGCTCGGCGGGAACACCGCGTTCGATTTCCACGGGACCCTGGTGGCGTGAGCAAACAGGTCGTCGCCGACCCGCCGGTTCCACCGGCGCCGCCCACCGACGACCGGCCGCGCCGCCGCTCGGATCCGCCGCCGGGCGGCACGCCGCCGTCGCGCTGGCAGCATTTCTGGTCGTATCTGTTCGCCACGCTGCTGATCGTCGTCGGCGTGGTGTGCGCGTTCGTCGCGTATCGCGTGTTCCACGACGGCCAGAAACCCGGCGACGTGATCAGCGGCATCTTCGTCCCCTCGCCCGCGACGGTGTTCGGCAAGGACCGCATCTACGTGATGGTCCTCGGCACCGACTACAACCGCGACGAGAAAGGCATGCCGTATTCGAAGGGCGCGCGCAGCGACACCATCATGGCCGCCGGCATCGACTTTCCGTCGAAGTCGGTCAAGCTCGTGTCGATCCTGCGCGACTCCGAGGCGGTGGTCAACGGTCACGACTCGAAGATCAACGAGGCGTACTCGCAAGGCGGCATCCCGCTCGCCGATACGGTGATCGGGGATTTCCTGACGCTCCCGCACGCCGACAAGGGCAACGCCTTCGACCGCTACATCGTGGTCAACGCGCGCGGCCTCAAAGACTTCGTCGACGCGATCGGCGGCATCGAGGTACCCGTCACCGAGCAGATGGACTACGACGACAGCTGGGGCGATCTGCACATCCACTTCAAGCCCGGCTTGCAGCACATGAACGGGCAGAAGGCGATGGAGTACAGCCGGTACCGCCACGACGCGTGCAGCGACACGTGCCGCGTGAAGCGCCAGCAGCAGATCATTCAGATCACGGTCGCGAAACTGAAGTCGCAAAAGTTCAACGACCTGCTGCACGTCGGCGCGCTGCTCGGCGCGCTGAACAAGAACGTGAAGACGAACTTGTCGTTCGACGAGGAGAAGGCGCTGGCGTGGCACTTCCGCGATGCCAACCTCGCCGACATCAAGTCGTTCACGTTCGAGTACACGACCACGAAGATGACGCCGTACGGCGGCGAAGTCGTCATCCCGGATCCCGTGCAGAAGGCCAAAGTGCTGGCGGCGTTTCTCGGGCCGTACGGCAACGTGACGCCGCCGCCGGCGAGCGCGCTGCAGTCGATCAAACCGTCCACCGTGCACGTCGTCGTGCAGAACGGCAGCGGCGTGCCGGGGCTGGCCGGCGCCGTGTCCGCGCGGCTCGAAAAATTGCATTACGTCGTCGACTCGGTTGGCAACGCCGACACGTTCGGCTACGACGTCACGCAGATCCGGCCGGCCTCGCAGGTGCCGTTCATCGGCGAGCGGGTGCGGTTGGATCTCGGCGTGCCCGCGGCCGTGATCGCGCCGGCGACGGACACCACGCCGGGACCGCACACGCTGCTCACCGTGATCGTCGGCAAGGACTACGCCGCGGCACGCGCGGTCGCCGCGCCGACCTCCTCCGTCGCGCCCAAGCGCTGATCGCGTGCGCGTGTCGCGCCGCCTGATCGGCGCGGTGCTCGCGCTCGCGGTGCTCGCCGCGCTCGGCTACGGCGCGCGGCGGCTGTGGCTGAAGTCGGACGATCTGCTGCGGCCGGTCGTCGTGATGCGCGGCGCGGATGCGGCGGCGCTGGCGCAGCCTGCGCTCAGCGCTCGGGTGGGGGCCCTGCTCGGCGATGCTCGCGCGCCGGTCGCGGCGCGCCCGAAGCTCGTGGCGCTGACGTTCGACGACGGGCCGTACCCGGTGGTGACGCCGCTGCTGCTGCAGACGCTGCGCGACTTGCGCGTGCCGGCGACGTTCTTCCTCATCGGGCGGGACGCCGAGCAGTTTCCGGACCTGGCCCGCGCGATCGCGGCCGACGGCCACGAGATCGCGGACCACACGCTGACGCACCCCGATCTCGACCGGCTTTCCGACGCCGCGGTGGTTGGCGAGCTGCGCGACGGCGCGGCCAGCTTGGAGCGCATCGCACCCGACCCGGCGGAGCGGCGCCTGTTCCGGCCGCCGCACGGGCGCTTCACCGTGGCGACGCTGCGGGCGGCGCAGTCGGCCGGCTTCGACACGATCCTGTGGAGCGACGACCCCGGTGACTGGCGCGCCGTCACGGCGGAGGCGCTGCGCGATCACATTCTTGCGCGCGCGGTCGCGCCCGAGATCGTGCTGCTGCACAGCGGGCGGCAAGCGACCGTCGCCGCGCTGCCGGAGGTGGTCGCGCGGTTCCGGCGCGCGGGGTTCACGTTCGTCACGGTGGGCGCCCTGTTGCGCCGAACCTCGGCCGAGCAGCTGAACCGCCCGGCAAAAGTCGCAATCGACGGCTCTTGAGGGATTCGGGGGTAACCTCCAGGGCGAGAAGCGGTAATCGCGGAGGAACCCCTCCGTCCGGCGAATGGTTGTAGACCTGTAATGACCTTTCTCAAGTTCTTCGATGGGAACGCGCGCGAAGTCAAGCGGCTGCGCCGCACGGCCGTGCGCGTCAACGCGCTCGAGCCGGCGATCGCGGCGCTGTCCGACGACGAGCTGCGCGCGAAGACCGCCGAGTTCAAAGCGCGCCTCGAGCAAAGCGCGAGCAAGAGCGACGACCCCAAAGAGCGCCGTGAGGCCGAGCGGGCGGCGCTCGACGCGCTGCTGCCCGAAGCGTTCGCGGTGGTGCGGGAGGCCGGCAAGCGCGTCCTCGGCATGCGCCATTTCGACGTGCAGATCATGGGTGGCCAGGCGCTGCATGAAGGCAACGTCGCCGAGATGCGCACCGGCGAGGGCAAGACCCTCGTCGCGACGCTGCCGGTGTACCTCAACGCGCTGACCGGCAAAGGCGTCCACCTCGTCACCGTCAACGACTACCTCGCCAAGCGCGACGCCGAGTGGATGGGGCCGCTGTACGAAGCGCTCGGCATGACGGTCGGGATCATTCAGCACGACCTCGACCACAACGCGCGCAAAGAAGCGTACAACGCCGACATCACCTACGTCACGAACAACGAAGTCGGCTTCGACTACCTGCGCGACAACATGGCGTGGGCGCTCGACCAGATGGTGCAGCGCCACCTCAACTTCGCGATCGTCGACGAGGTGGACTCGATCCTGATCGACGAGGCGCGCACGCCGCTGATCATCAGCGGCCAGGGCCACGACGCCACGGAACTGTACGGCCAGTTCGCGAAGATCATTCCGCGCCTGATCAAGGACGAAGATTTCACGGTCGACCAGAAGTCGCACGCCGCGCCGATCACCGAGAAGGGCGTCGCGAAGGTCGAGAAAATGCTGGGCGTCACCAACCTGTACGACCAGCGCAATCTGGAATTGACGCACCAGCTCAACGCGGCGCTCAAGGCGTGGAACTTGTTCCACAAGGACCAGCAGTACATCGTCAAGGACGGCGAGATCATCATCGTGGACGAGTTCACCGGCCGGCTGATGTACGGGCGCCGGTACTCCGAGGGCATCCACCAGGCGATCGAGGCGAAGGAAGGGCTGGACGTTCGCAGCGAGGACCAGACGCTCGCGACGATCACGTTCCAGAACTACTTCCGGCTGTACGACAAGCTCGCCGGGATGACGGGTACCGCGAAAACCGAGGAGCGCGAGTTCCGCGAGATCTACGGCCTCAACGTGGTGGTGCTGCCGACGAACCAGCCGGTGCGCCGCAAGGACATGGCCGACATCGTGTACCGCAGCGAGAACGCGAAGTTCGGCGCGGTCATCGACGACATCATCGAGCAGCACCAACTGGACCGGCCGGTGCTCGTCGGCACACGGTCGATCGAGAAGTCCGAGCGGCTCGCGATGATGCTGCGCCGCAAGGGCGTCGAGTGCAACGTGCTCAACGCGAAGTACCACGAGCAGGAAGCGCAGATCATCAAGGACGCCGGCATCCCCGGCAAGGTGACGATCGCGACGAACATGGCGGGCCGCGGCGTCGACATCAAGCTGGGCGAAGGCGTGCCCGAAGCGGGCGGCTTGCACATCATCGGCACCGAGCGGCACGAGTCGCGCCGCATCGACAACCAGCTGCGCGGCCGCGCGGGGCGCCAAGGCGATCCCGGCACGACGCGGTTCTACATCGCGCTCGAAGACGAGCTGATGCGGCTGTTCGGCCAAGAGCGGCTGCAGAAGATGATGGACTTCGTCAAGTTCACCGACGAGACGCCCATCGAGGCTGGCATTCTTTCGCGCTCGATCGAGAACGCGCAGAGCAAGGTCGAGAACCACAACTACGAGATCCGCAAGCAGGTTCTCGAGTACGACGACGTCATGAACAAGCAGCGCGAAGTGATCTACGGCGAGCGCCGCCGGGTGCTCGAAGGCCAGCCGCTGCGCGACTTCTTCGTCGACACGCTGCGCAGCAAGGTGGCGTTCGCGGTGGACACGGGTGCGCCCGAAGAAAAGCATCCGTCGGAGTGGGATCTCGGCGCGACGCTCGACGAGCTCGAGCTGCTGTTCCCGATCAAGGAGCACGTGAGCGTCGAGGACCTCGAGAAGCTCGACCGCGAGGCGATGAAGGATTTGCTGTTCAACCACGCGCTCGCGGCGTACGAGGAAAAAGAAGCCGAGGTCACGCCCGAGATCATGCGCATGGTCGAGTCGCAGTACATCATGCTGCCGATCATCGACAGGCTCTGGGTGGATCACTTGTACGTGATGGACGCGCTCAAGAGCGGCATCGGCTTGCGCGGTTACGGGCAGAAAGACCCGCGCGTCGAGTACGAAAAAGAGGCGTACGAGATCTTCGAGGACCTCAAGAACAACATCGCCGACGAAGCGATCAAGGCGGCGTTCGCGGTGCGCGTCGAAGCGGCGCCGCCCGAAGAGTTCCAGGGCTTCGCGCCCGGGCAGCCGCACACCAACGGTGCGGCATCGAACGGCGCGCCGGCGTTCGAGCCGATCCCCACCGGCCAGATCGCGCCGCAGCCCGCGGAATCGCGCATCGACCCGGCGATGGCGGAGCGCTTGTTGGGCCCGGCGCCGAAGTACGAAGCGACGCAGATCCACACCAACCGCGGCGACGACGGCGGGCCGCCGAAGCCGAAGACCGCGGCGGCCGACAAGGTCGGCCGCAACGACCTCTGCCCCTGCGGCAGCGGCAAGAAGTACAAACGCTGCCACGGGGCCGCCGCCTAGCCGTTATAAAAGGAAAGCCCACATTACGCACGACGTCCGAGAACGTGATGTCGTTCCTCGACCGGTAATGGAGTGGGCGCTGACGCCTAAGTTCTGGCCACGAGTGGAGCTAAATCCTGGCTGTGTAATGCCGCAGCTTGAGTATTGACCAATCCCGCCCCGCGTGTTAAATGCAGGTCAAATCACTGCTTGGCGTTGCGAACGTATTAACGGAAACGATGTCGTACGTGCCGGCTCATGCGCCTTAGAAATATGTTATGACGGAAATTCTAAAAGCATTATTGGAACCGAACACAATCACCGCCTTCCTGCTATTCGTCTTGCCGGGATTTGTTGCATTCAAGTTCGACCAACATCTTCGCCCTCAGGCAGTGCGAAGCGCGTTCGATTCGTTGATTGAAATCGTCGTTTACAGCCTCATTAACGATTTGCTATGGTCCCCGCTCTACGGTTTCTCCCTGCAGCAACCGGTCCCAAGGTCATGGCGTGAATGGCTTGTTCGCGTCGCAGTGCTAATCATCAGTCCGGCGATATTGACCCTCGCTTATGCGCGTGTTGTTGACTGGTTGGCTGCACGCGGAATAATGCCATCACCGGTCGCCAAGCCGTGGGACCATGTTTTCCAGCGTGTGATAAAGCAAGTCGGGACTCGGCAGATGGGCGTAATAATCACGCTGCGAGACGATCGGAGGATCGCAGGCGTGTTTAAGCCGCCGGCTTTTGCATCGTCCTTTCCGGCAGATGAGCAGATTTATCTGGCGGAGGTTTGGGTTGTTGACGCGGACGGAGGCTTTGGCCAACGGGTCGCCGGCTCGCTCGGCTTGCTTATAGATGCGGATGATATACTATTACTTGAATTCTTCGAGTGGCCGCAAATGGCGGTTGGGGAGCAAACGTGAACGATATACGTAAGGGGTACTCTGCGCCAAAGATCCCGACGACGCCGCAGCCTATTCGCGAGGGATATGCAGCGCCCAAGCCACCTTCGAACGCAGCTCAACCGCCAGCGCCCCCGTCAACTCTCCGGCCGGTCTCGGCTCTGCCCCAGCAGACAAGGGGCGGCTCAGGAACTTCTGGGACGTGATAGGGTAACTATTAGTCGCCTTGGTGTGAAGTGACGACGCAGTTGGCGTTTTGACTTTCCGTGGTGAGCTAAGCACGCGCGTGCGATGGGAGCGGGCGGGTCAGTCTCTCTCGTCTGTCGATCGTCGTCGCGCCCCGACACGCGGCACGATTTGACCCCGGACCAGCGCGCGAAGCTCGTGCGCGAGCGGCGCAAGCACCGCGAACGCGATTGGCGCCGGCACCTGGCGTGCTACACCGCCGAGTTCGTCGGGACGCTGATCGTGACGCTCGGTTCGTTCGCGCCGGTGGTGCTCGAGAACGGGCTCGGCTTTCAGCTGGGGTATGTCGTCATGGCGTCGTGCACGGGCATCGCCACGATGATCGTCATTTACGCCCTCGGGCGCGTGTCCGGGGCCCACACGAATCCGATCACGACTATCGCGTTCGCGCTGCGCGGCGACTTCGACTGGTCGCGCGTCCCAGGCTACGTCGCGGTGCAGTTTCTCGGCGCGATCGCGGCGGCCGCGCTGTTGCTCGGTATCCTGCATCCCGATCCGGGTCGTTTGCATGCAGCGCTCGCGCTCGGCCCGTGGCCGGCGTTTTGGCTGGAGATCGTCTTGACGGTGATCCTCGTGCTCGTCGCGCTGTCCACCGCGAACAAGGCGCGCTTCATCGGGCCGCAGACCGCGCTCGCGAACGGCGCGA
>Ga0066662_10000007_pt1 | contig 67333 bp, 59 predicted proteins | sample GraSoiAngelo_111_FD_133939 | JGI IMG/M metagenome (GOLD analysis project Ga0066662, IMG submission 133939) | Grasslands soil microbial communities from the Angelo Coastal Reserve, California, USA - 14_0903_12_40cm | ecosystem: Environmental > Terrestrial > Soil > Grasslands | place: USA...
GCGACCACGTAGGCCGATTGCTGCACCGGCGGCACGCCGTCGGCGTAGATCGAGCCGACGAACACGAAGCTGCCGCCGCCGCGCGCGGTCATCCCGGGCAGCGCCGCCTTCGCGCAGTTGAACGCGCCGCGCACCTGCGTGTCGAGCTGGCGTTCGAACATCTCCCAGGTGGCGTCGTCGAACGGCGTCGGGACGGGCAGCGGCGCGGCGCAGTGCACGACGTCGTCGACCGGGCCGAGCTCGCGCTCCACCGCCGCGAACATCGCCGCGACCGCATCCGGATCGGCGACGTCGGCTTGCGCGGCGATCACCGTGTGGCCGTCCGCCTTCAGCGTTTCGACGAGCGCGTGCGCGTCCTCAGCCGAGCGAAGATAGTTCACCGCGACCGCGTGGCCGGCGCGCGCGAGGCTCGCCGCGACGGCGGCGCCGATCCCTTTGCCGCCGCCCGTCACGAGGACGACACGGCGCTCGGCGTTGCTCATGGGACGCTCCTCCTGCTTGGTCTCGAGCACTTTGACGTGCGAAGTTCCTTTGACGAGCTCGTGCCCGTGCTGGTTGACGACGACGGTGCTGAGCACCAGCACGCGCGCCGCCGCGGAGCGCTGCTCCACTTTCGCGATCACGGTGATGGTGTCGCCGACGAACGCGGGCGCCACGAAGTCCAGCGTCTGCGACGTCCACAGCGCGCCGCTGCCAGGCAGCAGCGTGCCGATCATCGTCGAGATGAACGACGCGCTGAGCATGCCGTGCACCACGGGGCGGCGGAACAGCGTCGTGCGCGAGAACGTCTCGTCGACGTGCAGCGGGTTGAAGTCGCCGGTGAGCTGCGCGAACGCGTCGACGTCGCCTTGCGCGATCGTGTGGCTCAGCTCGGCCGTGTCGCCCACCCGGATCGCGGCGAAGTCCAGCACGCGCACGGTCTTGCCCGCGCGCGAGTAGCTCACGGCTCCCACCAGCGCATGACCGACGCGCCGAATGTGAAGCCCGCGCCGACGCCCGAGATCACCACGACGTCGCCCTTCTCGATCTTCCTCTGCTCGGCGGCCTCGCACAGCGCGATCGCCATCGACGCCTCCGCCGTGTTGCCGATCTCCGCCACGTTGGTGTGCGTGCGGCTCATGGGCACCTTCATCTTGCCCATCAGGTAGGTGATGAGGTGCAAGTTCGCCTGGTGAAAGATCCAGAAGTCGACGTCTTCGAGGCCGAGGCCGGCTTTGGCGAGCGCACGTTTCACGACCACCGGCTGGAACTGCGCGACTTGGCGCCACACGTCCATGCCGTTGATCTCGTAGTAGTTGAGCAGATCGTGCACGTTCTCGGGCCGCACGGGATGGCTGGAGCCGCCGCCGCGGATGCGGACGGACTCGTACACCGCGGTGTTGGAGAACATGTCGTGCGCGAGAAACCCGTAGCCCTCGGGCACCCGCCCCAGCACGGCGGCACCGGCACCGTCGCCGAAGTACAGTGCGGAGTTCGGGTCGTTCCAGTTGACGAAGCGCGACTGCAGCGCGGCGCCGATCACCAGCGCATGCGTGAGCGAGTCGTCGCAGCGCAGCTTGTCGGCGGCCATGCTGAGGCCCACTTGAAAGCCCGTGCAGTTCGCCATCAAATCGAACGCGCCGGCGTTCTTGGTGTGCAGCAGCTGGTGCACTTTGCACGCGAGCGCCGGCATCACGTAGTCCGCGGTGAACGTGCACGCGAGCACGAGGCCGATCTGTTCCGGCGTCACGCCGGCGGCCGCGAGCGCGTGGCGCGACGCGTCCGCCGACAGGCCCGAGCACGTGTCGCCCGCTTCGGCGACGTAGCGCGACCGCACGCCCGTCTTCTGCTCGATCGTCCCCGGCGCCATGCCCGCGGCCGCCTCGATCGATTCGTTGGTGACCAGCTTGCCGGGGACTGCCTTCCCCATCCCAACGATCCCGATCCCGCCCTTGTCGGCCACGCAGCTCTCCATTCTCCTGGGCTATGACCGTGACCGGGGGCGGTTTGTTTGCATCGTGCCCGCCGCTTGCGGCACGTGGATCGTCAGCGCCGGCGCCGCACCGTGCACGTCCGCCCACCACGCGCGCGCCGCGCCGATCGTCCACGGCTTGCCGTGCCCGGGGAACACGGCGCAGTCGTCGCCGAGCGTGTCGAGGAGCAGGGCGACCGACGCGACGATCGCCGCCGGATCGCTCTCCGGATAGGTGGTCGGACCCAGGTATTCACGGAACAGCGTGTCGCCGGTGAACACGCATGCACCGCCCAGCGCGAGCGCGACGCTGCCGGCCGTGTGCCCCGGCGTCGGCAGGACGTCGATCGGGCGCCCGTTCCAGCGCAGGCCCGACGCGTCGGTGAAATACGTCAGCCCGCGCGGCACGCGCAGCGCGGCGCCGCGCTCGAAGCGGAACGCGTACGTCGCGGCTTGGCGGACGAGCCGCTCGTCGCGCGCGTGCACGTGGCACGCGATGCCGTAGCGCTGCATCAGCGCGTCGACCGCGCCGAGATGGTCGAAGTGCCCGTGCGTCAGCACGATCTGCTGCGGCGTCAACCCGCGCGACGCAAGGTGCTCCGTGAGAAACGCCGCTTCGGAGCCCGGGTCGATCACCAGGCAGTCGCCCGACGCGGCGTGCGACACCACGTAGCAGTTTTCTTTGAACGTCCCGTTGGCGATCGTCGCGATCTCCAACTCGCCGATCCTCACCGGCGCGCGCACGACGGCCATCGCGTCGAAACCGCCGCGGTCAGCTGACGAGGCAGGTATGGATCACCTGACCCGTCACGCAGCTCGATTCGGGCGCGGCGAAGAACGCGATCACGTTGCACAGCTCGGCGACGCCGATCGGGCGCTGGATCGTTTGCATCGCGAGCATCTTCGCCATCCAGTCCTCGCCGAACGCGAGCGAGGAGTCCGTCTCGACCACCGACGGCGACACGACGTTGCAGGTGACGCCGCTCGCGACGAGCTCGCGCGCGAGCACTTTGGTGAGCTCGACGACGCCGCTCTTGGCCGACGCGTACGCGACGGTCCCCGGCGCGTGGAGCTCCGTCATGATCGACGTGACGTTGACGATGCGCCCGGAGCGCTGCAGGCTCATGATCTTCGCGAACTCGCGGCACACCAAGAACGTGCTCGCGAGGATGGAGCTCACGAACTCCTGGAAGGCGTCCAGCGTCGTGAGCGCGGTGAGCGCGCCGAGCTTCACGAGCCCAACGTTGCACACGACGACGTCCACGCGTTCGTGCCGGCGCTTGACGTCACGCGCCCACGCGCGCACCTGCTGCTCGTCGCGCACGTCGAGCGAGGTGTGGTCGTACCCGGCGAGGTCGCCCAGCGTGGACGCGCCGCGCGAACAGCCGCTCACGGCGTACCCGTGCGCCGTGAAATACTCCGCGATGCCGCGCCCGATGCCGCGGCTGGTGCCGGTGACGACCATGACGCGCGGGCCATCCATCAGCGAAGCGCGCTCACTCCGCGCTGAGCCGCACGAGGTAGTCGGCGAACATCGACGCCGTCAGCTGCGTCTCGCCGGGATACAGCTCTTCGAGCTCGGTCAGCACGATGTAGAGATCTTTGCCGGTCGCGCGGTTCAGCCGCTCCTCGACGTCGGTCACGAACGTCACGAAGCCCATCGAGTCCAGCGACGAGCCCGTGCCGAGCAGCACGGTGGCCGGCTCGACGTCCATGTCCACCTCGATGATTCCGCTGCGGCGCAAGCTGCGCACCGACTCGCGCAGCAGCGCGAGGATCTGCTCTTTCTCCGTCACGGACCCAACCGCTCGCCGATCTCGAGCGCGAGCGCGGTGGCGGTCGAGCCGAGGCACGTCAGCCGGAAGTGCGGCACGAGCAGCTCGTCGATCGCACGGCGCTCGTTCCACGCATCGTAGGCTTCGTCGAAATACAGCACGTCGCCGGGTTTGAGATGCGGCGCCGCCGCGGCGAGCGCGATCGACGTCGGTTCGTAGAGATCGAAGTCGAGGAAAAGGAAGAGCGGCCGGCGAGCAAGCGTTTCCCAATCGACGTCGCCGATGGTGTCGCCGATCAAGCCAACGTGCCAGCGCGCGCGCGAGTCCGCGATCGGCGGCGTGCGGCCGCCGGCGGTGAACGCACCGGCCTCGTACATCGTCAAACCGCCGCGGTCCCACGTCGTGGGCAGCCCGGTGAACGTGTCGAACCCGTGCCATTCCAGACCGGGATCGGGCAAGCGCGCCAGCCACCAGTTCGCCGCGTATCCCCACGCAACACCGAACTCCATCGCGACGAGCGGACCCTTGCGCGCGAGCCGCGGCAGGATCGCCTCCCACAACTTTTCGCGGTACGGGAAGAACGGTTTGCCGTTGCGCTCCAGCCGCAGACGCTTCCAGGCGGCGTAGTCCGCCAAAATTCCCAGCTGGTGGAAGGGGCTCACGAGGAGCGGCGCCAGAGCCAGCGTGCGCGCATAGACGGATTGGAGCAATTGGCGCGGGACGGAGTTGAACGACTTGAACGGAGACTTCGAGATGGGTGTATCCTCGTGAGACGAGGCGCGTCGCGCCTTCGGAGCCGCCTCGTTTCGCGGATGCCGCGACAGCCCCTGGGCGAAGGAACGCTCTCTCCGGGCGCGTTACATTGCGGCGATGGCCGAATTCAAGAGCTTCCCCGGCGAAAACGAAGCGACAGCCGTGCCGGTCGACTGGCGCCGCTCCGTCGTCGAGGCGGCCGGTTACGTGTTTTTGGCTTGGGCCGCGCTCGTCGCCATCAACGTGTACGCGTTCACCGACCCGGCGGCGCGCAGCGCCGCGGCCGGCCAGCTTTCGCACCTGCCGCAAATCCTCACGCACATCCCGCACAACTTCGCGCTGCTCTTCGCCGTGATCTTCACGCTGGCGGCCGGCATCGCGCCCGGCGACGCCGTGCTGCGGCTCTTCCGCCTCCCGTATCGCGACGCGTTCGACCGCATCGCATTCGGCGCCGTCGCGGGGTTGGGCGTGCTGACCGCGCTCGCATATCTGCTTGCGACCGTGCAGCTGCTGCGCTGGGAAGTCGAAGCGGTGCTGCTGATCGTCGGCTTCGCCGCGTCGGCGACGGCGGTCCGGCGCTGGATCGCGGCCTCTCCGCTGCAGCCGGACGAGGTTCGCACGCCGCGGGCCCTCGTGGTCGTCCTCTGGATCCTGCTCGGCCTATCGCTCTACGTCGCGCTGCTGGCGGCGCTCACGCCCGAAGTCGGTTTCGACGCGCGCTACTATCATTTGCCGCAAGCCGAGCGCTACGCGCAGCACGGCGGCTTCTACGACTTGGTCGCGTCCGAGCGCATGTGGGCATACGCGGTGCCGCATTACCAAGAGACGCTGTACGCGTTCGCGTGGGCGCTGTTCGGCATGATCGGCGCGAAGCTCATCGCTTGGGCCGGAGCCGTTGCGACCGTGTTGGCGCTCGTCGCGTTTACGCGAGCGTGGTTCCGCTCCACCGCGGCCGGCGTGCTCGCCGCGACGGTCTTGTTCGCATCTCCCGTCGTCGCGTGGTCGGCGACCACCGGGAACAACGATCTCGCCGCCGTCCCGTTCGTCATCCTCGCGCTGCACGCGCTGTTGTGCTGGCGTGAGAGCGGGTCGCGGGCGAACCTGTACGCGGCCGGGACGTTCGCCGGGATCACGTACGGCATCAAACCGTTCGGCGCGGTCACCATCGTCGCCATCGGCGTCGTCGCGGCCGTCATCTTGTTGACGCGCGCCACGCCGCGGAGGGCCGCGCTGGGCGATCTCGCGGGCTACGCCGGCTGCGCGGTCCTCGCGCTCCTCCCGGCGCTGATCAGCGCGCAATGGATGATCGGGGATCCTTTTTACCCGCTCGCCGCCCACCTTTTTTCGGCCCGGTACGGAGCCGCGAACGTCGGAAGCACCGTGCTCGCCAGCATCACGCTCAAGGGCAGCGGATACGCGAACCCCATCCGCCTGATCACGCTGCCGTGGGCGCTGACGGTCGACAGCCTGACGTTTCGGAATCTGGTGGGGCCGATATGGCTCGCCATGCTGCCCCTCTGCGTGGCGCTGCCGTTCGCCGTGAAGCGCGGCGCCGGCGTCATCCGCCCCCTCGCCGGGTTCGCGGCCGTCTTCGCCGCGATCATCGTCGTGAGCGGCGCGGTGGAGTTCCGGTATTCCGAATCGATGCTGCCGGCGGTTGCGCTCTTGATCGCGTACGGTGTGCTGTGCGTCGATTGGCGGCCCGCACGGACGCTGCAAATGGTCATGCTCGCCTGTCTCGTGATCTTTTGCGCGCTCGGCAACGGGTTGCTGATCCCCCTGGAGCGCAACGCGCAGACCATCAGCACCATGGGCGCCGAATACCTCAACTGGGACTACATCTACGGCCAGCTGCCGGACAGCGCGATCCAGTTGCAGTACGCGCCGACCGTGCAGTACCTCAACGCGCATTTGGACCCGCACCGCGACAAAGTCTACGACGGCGTGAAGCTCCAGATCTTCAATCTGTACAGCGAGATCCCGCTCTTCAACGGTTCGCTGTCCGATGGTCCCGCCGCGAACAACGAGTGGACGCTCACGTCGCCCGACGCGTACGCCCGCTTGCGCGAAGCCGGCTGCACGTACGCCGAAGTCCCGAAGGAGACGCTGCCGGCGCTCAAGCGCTCACCGCTGTGGCCGCACTTGGCGTTCGTCGCGGCGACGCCGTCGATGAACGGCCCCACGACCGAGGACGAGCTCTTCAAGATTCAGTAGATCGCGTCGAACGCGCGCTGCGCGGCGTGCACTTCCTCCAAGACGCTCATCCACGCGATGTTGTACCAGCGCGGGTTCACGAGCCATCCGACGTCGTTCAGCGGCAGCTTCTGCAGCATGACGTCGATCGATTCGAGCACGGTGACCGCGGGCGTGAAGCCGAGCCGCTGGGTGAGCTTGAGGTTCGACATGCGGTAGTCGCGCACGAGTTCCGGCAGCGGCGCCTCTTCGAGCACCACCTGCCGCCCGTGCAGCGAGAGCGAGCCCGCGACGAGCATCGCGAGCTGGCGCACCTGATAGTTCTCCTGCATCACGTTGAAGATCTCGCCGCGCACCGCGTCGAGCGGAGCACCGAGGCACACCACGTGCGCGCGCGCAACGTCCGTCACGTCCACCAGCGGCCGCCATTGCCAGCCACCGCCGTGCAGATAAAGCTTCCCCACCGTGACGGCGTCTTTGAGAAACGTGTTCACCACCAGGTCGAAGCGCATCCGCGGCGACCAGCCGTACACGGTCCCCTGGCGCAGGCACGTCGGCGCGAAGTGCGCGTCGGCCGCGCGGAGCAGCGCATCCTCGCCGTACTTCTTCGAGAGCGAGTACGCGCCGCGCGGCGCGACGGGGGTCTGCTCGTCGAACATCCCGGGGCCGATGCCGTCGTACAGCGACGCCGAAGAGCCGAACACCAAGCGCGCGACGCCCCGGCGTTTGCACGCCTCCGCGAGCCGCTCGGTCGCGACGGCGTTCATCTGCCAGTTCGCGTCCGGGTTGTACTCGGCGGTCGGATCGTTGGAGAGCCCCGCGAGATGCGACACGCCGTCGATCCCGTCGAGCCATGCGTCGTCGAAGTCGCGCACGTCGCCGGCCACGTGCGTCACCCGGCCGCCGCTGCGCGCAGCCAGCTCCTGCAGCGGCGTCGCGCCGAAGAAGAAGCGGTCCACGACGCGCACCGTGTCGCCGCGCTCCACGAGCTGGCGGCACAGCTCCAGGCCGATGTATCCGCCGCCGCCCGTGACGAGAACGTGCACGTCAGCGACCGGCCGCGGCGGTGCGCGCCGCGCGCGCGGCGAGGAACTCGTCCAGCGCCGCCTGCCACGCGGGCAGCGGCGCGATCCCGGCCGCCGCGAACGTGGTGTTCTCGAGCGGCGAGCACATCGGGCGGCGCGTGCCGTTGTTCAGCGCCGCGTACGTCGTCGGCTCGAGCGGCGCACCGGCTAAGCCGGATTTCTCGAACGCCGTGCGCACGAACTCGTACCAGCTGCACGCGCCGGCGTTGGTGACGTGGTGCGTGCCGAACGCCTCGGCGTCGATCAGGTCGCGGATCGCGCGCGCGACGTGCGGCGCGTACGACGGCGAGAACACCATGTCGGCCACCATGCGCGTCGGCTCGCCGCGCTCCGCGTGGCGCAGGACTTTCTCGATCAGGGTGTAGCCTTTGTTCGACGACCCCGTGGTGCCGAACACGCCGCTGGTGCGCACGACGTAGTGCCGGTCGCCGTGGCGCCGCGTGAGAAACTCGCCCGCGGCCTTCGACGCGCCGTACGCGGTGCGCGGCCCGACCGCGTCGTCCTCGCGGTACGCGCGCCCCAGCGTGCCGCCGAACACGTAGTCCGTGCTGACGGTCGCGAACGCCACGCCGCGCGCCGCGCACGCTTCGGCCGCGCCGTCGACCGCGAACGCGTTGATCGCGAACGCCGGCGCCGGCTCGCGCTCGCACACGTCCACGTTGTGGAACGCCGTGCAGTTGATCAGCACGTCGGGGCGCGCGCCGTCGAGCAGCCGCGCGACGGCGGCGCGGTCTTCGACCGGCGTCTCGGCGTGCGACGGGGCGATCAGCTCGCGGCCGGCGAGCGCGTCGCGCAGCGCCGAGCCGAGCTGTCCGGACGCGCCGAGGATCGCGATGCGGCGCGCGCTCACGCGGGCGCGAGCGCCTGTTTCATCCGCTCCTCCGCGACGAGCTGCGTCGCGCGGTAGAGCGACTCGAACTGGCCGGCGTCGGTCCACCAGCCGTCGAGCAGGTCGTAATAGCAGTCGCCCGCGGCGATGTACGCGTTGTTCACGTCGGTGATCTCGAGCTCGCCGCGCGCCGAGGGCTTGAGGTCGCGCGCGTAGTCGAACACGCGGTTGTCGTACATGTAGATGCCGGTGACCGCGTAGTTGCTCTTGGGCTTCTTCGGTTTTTCCTCGATGCCGGCGATGCGGTCGCCGTCGAACTCGGGGACGCCGAAGCGCTCCGGGTCCTCGACGTCCTTGAGCAGCAGCCGGCAGCCGGACTTCTGCTCCTCGAACCGGCGCACGAACGGCGCGATGCTCTTCTGGATGATGTTGTCGCCCAAAATGACGACCACCGGGTCGCCGCCGGCGAAGTGCTCGCACAGCTTGAGCGCGTCCGCGATCCCGCCTTCGCCTTCCTGATACGTGTACGCGATGTGCGGCAACCCGAACTCGCGGCCGTTGCCGAGCAGCTTGAGGAAGTCGCCCGCGCTGTTGCCGCCCGTGACGATCATGATCTCGCGGATCCCCGCGTCACACAGCGTCTGCAGCGGATAGTAGATCATCGGCCGGTCGTAGATCGGCAGCAGATGCTTGTTGGTGACCTTCGTGAGCGGCCGCAGCCGCGACCCGAGCCCTCCGGCGAGGATGATGCCCTTGAGGCTCATGGGTGTGCGTCCATCGTCATCTTTTGCTTCTTCGAACAGTTCAGCGCAGCGCGTACTGGCGGCGGTAGTAGTCGCGGAACTCGCCCGACTTGATCGGGCGCCACCACTCTTCGCGGGCGCGGTACCACGCCACCGTGTCCGCCAGGCCCTTCGCGAAGTCGACGGCGGGCGACCAGCCGAGCGCTCGGGCCTTGGACGCGTCGAGCGCGTAGCGGCGGTCGTGGCCGGGCCGGTCCGTCACGTGGCGGACGCTCGCGTCCCAGTCGCGGCCGGTCAGGCGCAGCAGCTCCTTGGTGATCTCGAGGTTCGTGCGGCTGTTGCCGCCGCCGAGGTTGTAGCAGTCGCCGCACGTGCCGTGCTCGAGCACGTGGGCGATCCCGCGCGCGTGGTCGTCGACGTACAGCCAGTCGCGCACCTGCAGGCCGTCACCGTACACCGGGACCTGCGCGCCTTCGAGCAGGTTGGTGACGAACAGCGGGACCAGCTTCTCGGGATACTGGAACGGGCCGTAGGTGTTGGAACCGCGCGTGATGAGCACCGGGCTCCCGAACGTCGTGTGATACGCCAGGACTTGGAGGTCGCCGCCGGCCTTGGACGCCGCGTACGGGCTGCGCGGGCGCAGCGGGTCGGATTCGGCGGACGCACCGTGCTCCACGTCGCCGTACACCTCGTCCGTCGACACCTGGAGGAACCGCGCGATCCCGTGCCGCCGCACCGCCTCGAGCAGCACGTGGGTGCCCATCACGTCGGTCCGGATGAACGCCTCGGGGTCGAGGATCGACCGGTCGACGTGCGTCTCGGCCGCGAAGTTGACGATCGCCTCGACCCCGTCACCCACCGCTTCGTCCACGGCGGCGGCGTCGGCGATGTCGCCTTTGACGAAGCGGTAGCGCGGGTCGGCGGCCACCTCCGCGACGTTGGCCGCGTTCGCGGCGTAGGTCATCGCGTCGAGCACGGTCACGGCGACGTCGGAGCGCTCGCGGAGCGCGAGCCGGACGAAGGCCGAACCGATGAAGCCCAGGCCGCCCGTGACCAGCCATCGCCGTGCTGACATGACGGCCCGCGGTGTTCGGCCGGCCCGCGAAACTCTCCCGTTCCTACGGAAACATTCGAGCCGGCGTGCGGTACAGTGGCGGTAGGATGGCTGTGCAATCAGTCCCCGATGTCACGGACGAGCGGCTCGTCCAAGCGGTCCTCAACGGCGACCGCGATGCGTTCGGCGATCTCGTCGAGCGCTACAAGCGCGGAATCGCCTCCTTCATCGGAGCGTCGGTCCGCCAGCCCTCGGACGTCTCCGACCTGACGCAGGAGACGTTCCTGCGCGCGTACGCGCACCTCGCGACGTTCAACCCCGATCTCGGCCGGTTCTCCACCTGGCTGTACCACATCGCCCGCAACGTCGTGCGCACGTTCCTTGGCCGCTCGCAGCGCCGTCCGGCGCTCGCCGAGCTCGGCGAGGAGCGCACGCTGGAGAACACGATCGCCGACGTATCGCACGACGCGGATCCCGCCGGCGGCGTCTTGCGCGCCGAGGCGGAGGCCGAGGTCCGCGCCGCGCTCGCGGAGCTGCCGGAGCGCACGCGCACGGTGCTGGCGCTGCGCTTCTACGACAACATGGATTATCAGACCATCGCTTCCACGATGGGCTTGTCGCTGGGCAACGTGAAAACGCTGATCCACCGCGGCAAGCTCGCGCTTGCGCACAAGCTGCGCGAACGTGAAGCGGTGGCCGAGGGAAAATGCGCGACCCGGACGTTCCGGGTGGTGGGAGGCCTCGGTGAGCTGCAGCTCGTTTGAAGCGCTTTTCGAGGGGTACCTCGACGGCACGCTGCTCCCGGCGCAGCGCGCGCGGCTACTCACGCACCTCGCGAGCTGCGGCCCGTGCAAGGGCGTGCTCGAGGAGCTGCGCGTGGTCGACGCGCTGATCTCCTCGCCGCGGCACGTGGAGCTGCCCCCGAACTTCACGTTCGCGACGATGGCCGAGGTGCGGTCGCTCCCGCGCCCGCGCGTCTCGACGGTTCCCGTGTACGCGTATCTCGTGTCGTACCTCGTCGCGGCGTGGCTGCTGATCGGCGCGGGCTTCTTGTTCGCCTCGACCGCGATGCGCGCGTTCGGCGAAACCGCGCTCGACGCGAGCGCGTCGGCGGCGCGCGTCTTCGGGATCGTCGGCCATGCCGGCGCCCGCATCGTGGGCGATTTCAGCGGCGTGGGACCGGTGCTCGGCGTCGCGATTCTGCTCAACGTGGCGGTGGTGCTCGCCCTCGTCGTCGGCTTCACCGTCGTGAGGCCGCGGCTGGCGGAGCACCTCCGTTCGTGAACGTTCGCCTCGTCGCGCTTCTCACGAGCCTCTTCGCGGTGCTGAGCGCGGTCTTCGCCCAGCCCGCGTCCGCGCGCGACAGCGACCGCGGTGAGTTCAGCTTTTCGCAGAGCGTCTACGTCGCGCCGAACCAAGTGATCGACGGTGACCTCAACGTGTTCGCGGGCGACGCAGAGGTTGCGGGCATCGTCAAAGGCGACTGCAACACCATCTTCGGCCGCTGCACGATCACGGGCAACGGCCAGGTACTCGGCAAGATCAACAGCTTCTCGAACGACGGCGTCCGCACGTTCGTGCCGTGGGCGCTGGGCAAAGAGTACGGGATCACCGCGTTCGCGGAGCAGGACCACCGCCTGCTGGTGAAGCTCGCCGCGAGCGCCGTCGTGGTGCTGATGTTCCTGCTGTTCCCGCTGCGCATGCGCGTCGCGCTCGACCGCGTCGAGAAGCATCCCGCGCTCTCCGCCGCGACGGGCGCCGTGGCCGTCGTCGCGATCGTCCCGGTCGCGCTGCTGCTGATCGTCAGCATCATCGGGATTCCGCTGGTGGCGCTCGAGATCGCGGCGCTGTTCGCGGGCGTTTGGATCGGGACGGGCGCGGTCTCGCTGGTCGTCGGCCGGCGCCTGGCGGAGCTCGTCATGCCGGCCTCCACGCCGTCGCCGCTGTTCGCGCTGATCCTCGGACTGGTCGTGGTGTCGTCCGCCGAGATTCTGCCGCTCGTCGGTTGGGCCGTGACGGCGCTCGTCTGGCTCGTGGGCCTCGGGTCGGCGATCCTCTCGTTCATCCGGTCGACCCGGCTCGACGCCGCGGTCTACCGCGCACCGATCGGCGGCCCGCCGATGACCGGGCGGTACTAACCAGCCACCTTCCCCGCGCAAGCCAAAATGGAGCGATCGTGCGCTGGACGCACCCTACGCGTTCATGCCAACGCGCGTTTGCCCGGTGCGCGGGGACCCGCACTCGACGCGCCGTCAACGAGTTGGCCGGCCCCAGGCCGGAGCGGGCGGCCCCCCGATCTCGGGGAATAGGAATGACATGGACGTCCTCATGCCGCCGGCGCGCTTGGCGCGCCGGGTCCAACGGCTCAAGCCCTCGACCATCCGCGAGATGCTCAAGGTGACGCAAGATCCGAGCGTGATCTCGTTCGGCGGGGGGTTGCCGGCCGCGGAGCTCTTTCCGGTGGACGACGTCTCGGCGGCGCAGGACCGCGTCATGCGAACGCGCGGCGCGGCGGCGCTGCAATACTCCGTGACCGATGGCATCGGCGAGCTGCGCGAGTGGGTCGCGGCGCGCGTGCGCGCGCACCATGGTGTCGACGCCGGCCCCGACGACGTGGTGATCACCGGCGGTTCGCAGCAAGGGCTCGATCTCTACGCGCGCGTGTTCCTCGACGCGGGCGACGTCGTCGCGCTCGAGAACCCGTCGTATCTCGGTGCGATCCAGGCGTTCGACGCGTACGAGCCCGGGTATCTGCCGATCCCCGCCGACGAGCACGGTATCATCCCCGATGCGCTCGACGCCGCGCTGCGCGCAGCGAATCCGCTGCCGAAGTTTCTGTACGTCGTGCCGAACTACGAGAACCCTACCGGAAACACGCTCGCGGCCGAACGGCGCCCGCTGATCGCCGAGATCTGCGCGCGGTTCGGCGTGCCGGTGCTCGAGGACGATCCGTACGGCGAGCTCTCCTTCGACGGTGACACGGCACCGCCGCTGCTCGCGTGCGCGCCGCGCGGCGCGGTGACGTATTTGGGCACCGGCTCCAAGATGGTCGCACCCGGATTGCGTGTCGCGTGGATGGTGATCCCCGACCGCGAGCTGCGCGACAAGGTCGTGACCGCGAAGCAAGGCGCCGACCTGCATTCGAGCACGTACGCGCAGTACGTTTTCCACGCGTACGTCGAGGACGACGCGCGGCTCGGCGCGCACCTCGCGCGCATCCGCACCACGTACCGCGCGCGGCGTGACGCGATGATCGCCGCGCTCGAGCGCGAGATGCCGCCGCACGTGCGCTGGAACCACCCCGACGGCGGGATGTTCCTCTGGGCCACCGTCGGCGAAGGCGTCGACACCGAAGAGCTGTTCGCGCGCGCGGTGCGCGACGCGGTCGTGTTCGTGCCCGGGCGGCCGTTCTATCCGAACAAGGAGCGCGGTGACGGGATGCGCCTCAACTTCTCCGCGATGTCCGAGCCGCGCATCGCCGAAGGGATCGCGCGCTTGGCGCGCGCGGTGCGGCACACCACCGGGTAAAAGCACCGAGCGGGCGGCGAAAGCCCAAGAATCGCGCCCGGTCTGGGCGAACTGTCCAAAGACGCGAAGGCCGCGCGCGATTTGCGCCGGCCGCCAACCGAGAGAGGTAGCACGTGGGTCTGGTCGTGACCGGAATCTCCCAAAACGGCGACACAACGGCGGTCGAGGCTGCGCTCAAAGCGGCCGGCCTCCCGCTCGACCCGATCCAGCTGATCGGCCCGGATGATTCGACGCAGGGCGCGGCGTCCTCGATGGGCCTCACCAACCCCGGTTTGATGACGGGCGGCGGCCAGGGCACGGGCGTGCCCGGCATCACGAGCGGGGTTCCGACCGCCGGCGGCTACGGCACGCGCTATTTTCGCAACGAGGGTCTCGCCGACCGGCTCGGCGATCTCGAGATCCCCGATGACGAGGTCGACAACTACGTCGACGCGCTCAGCGCGGGCCGCAGCGTCGTCGCGTATTTCGCGAAAGCGGAGTCGCTCGCGGCCGTCGAATCCATCTTTCGCGCCAGCGGGCTGTTGAAGGTCAAGACGTTCTGACGTTTGGACCCGTGGTGTGACGACCGGCCGCGCGGCCGCTGAGGCGCGAGCCCGCGGCGCAGGGAAACGCCGCGGTGCCTGCCCAAAGCCCGCGCAATGCGCCCAGCGACCGGATCGATCGACGCGATCGAGTTTCTCCCGCTCGACGAGGATGCCGAACGCGCCGCGGGCCAAGTCGGCGACGTCCTCGTCGTACGCGGCTGGGCGCATCAGCCCGGCGCGGCGCCCGTGTTCACGGTCGTCGTCGACGACACGTCCGAGCACCCGATCACCGCGGGGCTCAGCCGGCCCGACGTCGCCGCCTCGCTCGACGACCCGAACGCCCTCGAATCCGGCTTCTCCGCGACCGTACCGACGGTCGATCTCGCAGACGGCGAGCACGCGCTCGCGATCGTGGCGTCGGCGGACGGCGCGCGCCATGCCGTGGCGCACGCGCGGTTCGCGCTGTCGCCTGCCGTACCGCTCGCGGATCTCGAAAAAGGCCGCGGCTGCATCGACACGTGGACCGACGAGGAAGGCCGCACCGAGCCGATTCGCAGCACGCCGGTGCGGGTGCCGCGCGACCAGGTGGTCCGCATCGACGGCTGGGCGGCGGATACCGTCGGGCAGACCGCGGCGGTCGCGGCGTTTGCGCTGATCGGCGAGCACGTCGTGCAAGTGGCGTACGGCTTCGAGCGGCCCGACGTCGCGCGCGAGCTGGGCGAGCATCACGGCTACTGCGGTTTTTCCGCATCGTTCCCCGGCCGGTACGCCAGCCCCGGCGGGACGCCCGTACGGCTCGTGCTGCTCGCGGGCGACGGCGTCACGCTGCGCGCCGCCGAGCCGACGATCACGCTCGTGGCCGACGGCTGAGCTCAGCGCGCGACGATCACCGCGAAGTTGCTCTTGAGCACGCCGTTGCGCAGCAGGCGGCGCTCCTCGGCGAAGAGGCGGTCCAGCTCCGCGGCATCCTGCGGCCGCTGTTCCGGATCGAAGTTGAACGCGATGTCGGCGAGCAGCCATTGGAGGATCGTGCCGCCGTACGGGCGCCGGTCGACGATCTCGAAGTACGTCGCGAGCAGCGGCTCGATCGCGCTGGAGCGGATCCCTTCGGAGGCGTCACCCGCCACCAGCGTCGCATAGTTCGGCGGCGCGAACGTGCGCACCACCTCGCCCGAGACGCCGTGCACGCGGTATCGCTCGTCGAGCGAGTCCAAGAGCCGCTGGCCTTCGCGCACCGTCGCGGCGTCCCATTGAAACCGCGCCGGCCCGACGTATTCGTTCAGCACCAAAAACGCCTGCGGCTTCTTCCAGCGCCGAATGTTCGACAGCAGCTGCTCCAGCTCGAGCATGTGATGGAGCGCCATGTTGATGATGACGCAGTCGAACGCACCGTCGCCGAAATCGATGCGTGCGACGTCGCTGCACACGTACTCGATACGATCCGCCAGCTCCGTGGACGCGATGCGGTCGCGCGAGATGCGAATCGCCTCCGGGCTGACGTCGACGGCGACTGCGCGGTGCGCGAAGCCCCGGCGGCACAGCTCGAAGCTCACGCCGTGGGAGCCGCAGCCCACCTCGAGCACGCGGCGCGCCGGCGCGATGTAGCGCATCGCCACGTACGCGAACCAGTCGACATCGGACGCACCCGTCACCGCCGGGTTGATGTACTGCTCGCGCACGTAGGGGAGCTCGAGCCAATCGCGCGCGCGCGGCGGCGCGGCGCTGTACCGGCCGTCCCAGTGCGAGGCCGCGTGGCCGGCGACGCTTCCGTCCATCACGCGACCGTTTCGAGCGGCGGGCACGCGGTGCCTGGAAGGTTCGCTCGGCCGGCCGATGCAAAAAACCGCGCATGGACGAAACGACGGCGCCGCACGAACCGGAGCGCGGCGCATCGCTCGCGGACGCGCTGCGCGACCGCAACGCGGCGCTCGAGCGCTCGCTGCGCGAGATCGACGCGCTGCGCGGCGAGCTCGCGGTGCGCGACGGATACCTCGCCGACCTGCGGGCCCGGTTGGCGGACGCGGAGGAGCGCGCGAGCCGCGAGGCGCGCGCCGGCGAAGTGTCGCGCGATCGGCTCGCGCAGATCGCGACGTCGGTCTACGTGCGCACGTCGGTCGACGACGACGCGGTGCGGCGCCGCATCGCCGCGGCGATCGAGCGCGTCAGCCAACTCAAAGACCGCGAGCGGGTGCAAGCGCTGCGGGCGCTGCGCCAACTGCGCCGGCGCTGACGCGCCGGGCGAGGACGTCGTCGAGAATGTCCAGCCAGGAGCGCCGCGGCTCGGTGTCCCAGCGTTCGGCCTGACGGCACGCTGCGCGGTGCGCGCGCGTCCACGCGGCCTCATCCACCAGCAGCTCCACCAGCGCATCGGCGAACTCGGCGGGATCCTCGCGCACGACGACGCAGTCCGGTTCGTCCAGCACGATGCCTTCGGCACCGGTCGGCGTCGCGACGACCGGCAGCCCGTGCTGAACGGCTTCGATCGTCTTGATCTTCACGCCCGCGCCGAACCGGATCGGCCCGATCGCGACGCGCACGCCCGCATAGGCGGCGGCGAGATCGTCAACGTACCCGACGAGACGCACCGCCGGCGAACGCAGCTGCAGGATCTCGCCGGGCGGGTTGCCGCCGGTGACGATCGTCACGGCCTCCGGCACGCGCGCGGCGACGCGCGGCGCGATCTCGCGCGCAAACCAGCGCAGCGCGTCGACGTTCGGTGAACCCGCGCCGGCCATCCAGCCGGCGACGAAGATCGCGTGCGGGCGCCGCAGCGCGAACGGCCGGTCACCGGTGACGACGCCGCTCGTCGTCGCCATCAGGTGATCGACCGGTGTGTTCGGAGCGAACGAACGCAGCGCGCGCTGTTCGTCACGCGACACGCAAACGAGGTGATCCGCGGTGCGCGCAATGGAGCCCTCGAGGTCGTAAAATGTTCGAAACTCGCGCTCCAGCGCCGCGCGGCGCTCCCCGTCCGTCTCGAGGTCGAGCTGCCGCAGGATCCGCCGGTGGAACAGCGCTTCGGCATCGTAGACGATGGCCGCGTGCGGATGGAACCGGCGAATCGATGCGACCGCGCGCTCCCAGTTGTGCGGGCGGCTGATCACCGCGACATCGATGCGCGTGGCGGGGTTTCGTATCCACGCGGTGAGGTCGCCGTCGGCGATCTCGACGCCGTAGTCGCCGACGCTGCGCGTCGCCGCGCCGCCGGCCGTCGGGTAGAACGTGACCGCGTAGGGCCCGTCCGCGAGATCGCGGCAGAGCTCGGCCATGCGTCCGTAGCCGGAACCGAGCCCGGCGTCGGGCAGCCGGTCGTCGACCACGAGCACCTCGGCACGTGCGCCGTTCGCGCGGCGGATCGCGCGCGCGACCGACGCCGGATCGTGGGGGCCGCCGAGCTCGAACTGCGCGAGCGCGCGGCCCCACAGGCGCTTGAACGTGCGGCCGTTGCGCCGAAACAAGTACGACTTGAAATCGGACGTGGTGCTCGCGGACTCCGCGTGCACGAGCTGCGACGACGGCTGGTACACGATCGACCAGCCCGCCTCGCGCAGCTTCAGCGCGAGATCGACGTCCTCGTAGTACGCGGGAAAGTAGCGCTGCTCGAAACCGCCGACGGCGTCGAACGCCGCGCGCCGGACGAGCAGCGAGCACGCCGAGCAGTAGTCGACGGTGCGCACGGCGCGGTACCGCGGCGAGGACGCGGGCAAACCGCGCCCGACCGGCGTCGTCGTGCCGTCGCCGAAGATCACCGAACCGGCTTCCTGCACCGTCCCGTCCGTGTTCAGGATGCGGCTGCCGATCGCACCCGCGCCGGGCCGCTCATCCGCGGTCCGCACCAGCTCCTCGAGCCAGCCCATGTGAACGACGACGTCGTCGTTGAGGAACACGAGATACGGAGCGCGCGCGTGCGCGGCGCCCAGGTTGCAGCCGCCGCCGAAACCCAGGTTCGCGTCCGACTCGACGATTCGCGCGCCGAACGACGACCGCCGCGCTTTGGCGACGACGTCGGGCGGCGCGCCGTTGAGGACGACGATCGCCTCGAACGGGAAACGCGGATCGGTGGTCTCGAGGACCGAGTGCAGCGCTGCTTCGAGATGCGTCGCGGTCGCGTAGACGAGGATGATCACCGACGCGCGCGGATTGGGGGCGTCTACGAACCGGCGCACGGTCACAGCATGGGCGAAAACAGCCGGCGCAGGCGGCGCCAGCCCGCCCGCAACCGTTCGCGGCGGCCCGCGGCGCGCGGCGGCAGGACGGTTAGCGTTCGGCGGCCGGAGGTGGCCGCGCGCAGCACGAGCGCAGGCGGCAGGGTGACCGCCCGCGGGACCGGCGGCAAGGGGGCGCGCCGCCGCGTCGCCGCGGCGAGCGCGAGCTTCATGTCGACGACCGCAGACGTGGCCAGCAGCCGTCGCAGCTCGCTCGCACTTGCGCGGGCCGCGTGGTCCCGCGCGACCGCGAGGATGCGGTCGGCGGACTCCTCGACGTGCTCGCGCGACGTGCGCTCGACGGCGAGCAGGCTCGCCAAGTCGGTGACGCGGCGCTCGAGCGCCGTGTGATCAACGGACAGACCGCCGTGCGCGAAGCCGTCGGCGCGCAGCATGGCGTCGTCCCGTTCGGCGCGCAGCGCCTCGGCGCCGGCTCGCGCTTCGCTCAGCTCGCGCTCCATGTCGGCCAGCAGCGCCCGCGTCGCGCGGAGGTTCTCCCGCGATTCGGCCGCGGCAGCGCTCGCGTGGCCGAGCTCGGCCTCCGCCGCCTCCGTGCGCGTCAGCGCCGCGTCGCGTTCGGCGGCGAAGGTGTCCGTGAGGCGCTGGACGCGGATCAGCTCGGCGCGCAGCGGCTCGATCGCCGCGACGGCGAGGTCGTAGTTCGCGCGCAGCTCGGCGGCCGCCGCGGCGGACGACGCGGCCGCGGCCGCGTGCGCTGCGACGGCGTCGGCGGACGACGCGATCGACGCGTCACGTCGCACGACCTCGGCGCGGAGCGCTTCGGCCTCGGCGGCGGCGCGCTCGGCGGCCGCGACGAGCTCCCGCTCGCGCTCCATCGACGCCGCGCGCTCGCGCTCCCATGCGACCCGTTCCTCCGCCCCGGCAGCGGCTGCCGCTTCCCGCTCAGCGGCGTCGCGCCGCAGCGCTTCCAGCTCGGCAGCCGCGCGCTGCGCGGCCGCGACGGCCTCGTCGCGCTCAGCACGCGTCGCTTCGGCGAGCTCGAGCGCGTTGCGGTAATGGCCTTCCACCTCCGCGAGCCGCTCCGCCTCCGCGCGGCCGCGGCGCTCGGCCTCGTCTCGTGCGGCACTCGCGCCGTTCGCGTGCGCAGGCGCCGCTTCCGCGCGCGCCGCTTCCGCGGCGTCGTGCGCTTGCGCGAGCTGCGCCCGCAGCATGCGCACGGATTGCTGCAGCCCGGTGATCTCCGCGGTGAGCACGGCGGCGACTTGTCCTTCCGCCACCGGTGCGGCGCGCACGACGAACTGCAGCGTCTCCGCATCCTCGTCGCGCATGACCTCGGCGACGACGGCGGCGTCGTAGTCCTCGCTGCGCACGAGCGGCACCAGATCCGACCGTTCGAATACCGACGCCGTGGTGCGCTCGATCCGAACCGCGGCAAAACCGCTTTCGGACAGCAGCCGCAGTACGGACTCGCGCGTGTAGAACCGCAGGTGCGTATCGTCGAGGATGCCGAGCTGCTGGTACTCGAACCGGCCGCGCAGCAGCGCCAACCGAACCGCGCCGTGCGCGACGTTCGGGATCGAGACGATGATGCAGCCGGCTTCGCGCAGGACGCGCCGGCTCGAGGTGAGCAGCTTGACCGGATTGCGCACGTGCTCCAGCACGTCCGCGAGCACGACGACGTCGAACCGCTCGTCTCCCACGAGATCGTCGAGCTCCGCGTGATCGAGGTCCGCCGCGATGGTTCGTTCGCACACGCGCTGCGCGGTGGCCAGCGCGCCGTCGTCCTTGTCGATCCCGACGACGACGTTGCCCATCCGGGTCAGGATCGTCGCGAGGTTCCCCGGCCCGCAGCCGACGTCAAGCACGCGCTTGCCGGAGCCGACCATCTCGCGAATCTTCGCGTACGAGGTGTTCGGGTCGAGAGCCGCGAGCGTTTCGAGGTCGAGAGCGGCGTAGGATTTGCTTTCCATGAACCCCTTGACGATTCAACCCGCCCGCGGCGCATGCCCCCCGCCGAGCGCGTTTCGCGCCGCTCAGGCGAGGACGTCGCCTTCCGGCACTTCGAGGATCGCGGTGTCGTCGACGTGGACGATGTCGTCCCATCCGTACCCCGTTTTGTCGTACCATGCCGGCGACGTCACCCAGTGCCGGCGGCCGTCGCGGATCAGGAACACCTTGCGGCCCTGATCGGTCGGCGACGTACCGCGCACGACGATCTCGCCGCGCGCGTGCCGGCTGGCGACCGCGATCAGCTCCTCGCCACGCACGTACTCGCCCGACGGCACGCCCTTGAGATAACGCTCGACGCCTTCGATGCTGTCGCCGTCGAAGCGCACCGTACCGTGGTCCACCCAGATGACGCGGCGGCACGTGCGCTTGATGTACTCCATGTCGTGCGACACGACCACGATCGTCGAATGGGCGTCCCAGAAACGATCGAGCCGCGCGCCGCACTTGCGCCGGAAGCGCTCGTCGCCGACGGCGAGCACCTCGTCGAGCAGCAGGATGTCGGGCCGCCACTGCGTCGCGATCGCGAACCCGAGCCGCGCGCCCATGCCCGACGAAAGCGTCTTGGTGGGCGCATCGCGGACTTCGGCGAGCTCCGCGAAGTCGAGGATCTCGTCGACGCTCGACCGCACCAGCGCCTCCGGATGCCCGAGAAGCACGCCGTAGAACACGATGTTCTCCTCGAGCGTGAGCTCGGGCTCGAACCCGACGCCCAGCTCGATCAGCGGCGCGATCGTTCCTTGCGTGCGCACCGATCCGCGCGTGGGCTCCAGCACACCCGCCATCAGCTTGAGGATCGTCGACTTCCCGCTGCCGTTCGCACCGATCACGCCGAGCTTCTCGCCGTGATCGATCGACGCGTCGATGCCGTCGAGCACCGTGCGCCGCCGGACCTTGCGCATCCGGCCGCGCACGAGGTCGAGCATCGTGCGCTTGAGGTCGTAATGGAACTCTTCTTGCGTGCGCCGCACCAGGCTGACGCCGCGGAGCTCGATCGCCGCGGCCACTACAGCGAAGCCACTACAGCGAAGCCATCACAGCAGGTCCATGAGCTCGCGGCGCGTGGCACGGTACAGCCACGCGCCCGCGGCGAGCGCGACCGCGCCCGCGAAGATCGTGGCGACGATCGGGGTTCCGTCGAGCGGGCCGCGCTGGATCGTGACCTCGCGCAGCGCCGCGATCGCTTGGCCGACGGGGTTGAGCGCCGCCCAGAACCGCAGGTTCGCCGGCACGAACTGCGCCGGGTAGAACAGCGCGCTGGTGAGCCACAGCACGAAGCCGACCATGTTCCACACATGCGGCAAGTCGCGAAAGAACACGAACAGCACCGAGAGCGCGATCGAAAATCCCGTCGTGAGCATCACCACCGCGACCAGCACGACCGGGACGAGCAGCACGCGCAGCGGATCGTGCGTGAGCACGATCGAGAGCACGAGCACGATGGGAAACGCCGTCACCGCCTGCTGGAACAGATTGGCGCCGACCGCGGACAGCGGAAACACGATCGGCGGCAGCGCGATCTTGTTCAAGAGCGAACCGCCGCTGACGATCGCCTGCAGCGCTTCGCTCGTCGAGCTGAGGAAGAATGTGACGACCACCAAGCCCACGAACGCGGACACCACGTAACGCGTCACGGAGCCGTCGTAGTACTTGCTGAAGGCGGTGCCGAAGATCGCGCTATAGATCACCGTCATCAGCACGGGGTTGGCGAACGACCACAAGATGCCGAGCACCGTTCCGCGGTACCGCACCTTGAGGGCACGCATCGCGGAGATGCGGACGAGGTCGGCGAGTCTGCGGGAACGCAGCCGCTCGGACGGCGCGGAGATCGTTGCTACCATGTGTTGCTCGCGGGCCGGCAAACGGCCAAACTCTCGGTAATAGGCCGCTTTTCGGGGCGGCTCCTCCCCGCGCGCTGCCTCACGCGCGGATCGCGAAGTCTTCCGACGTCACGCTCAAGTGCGGGCTGTAGTGCGGATCGCAGGCGAGCGCCGCGCCCCATCGCTCCCGCATCCGATCGCGTTCCGCATGGAAGCGCGCGCGCTTGGCTCCCTCGTCGTCGGCGCCGCGGCTCTTCGACTCGTAGTGGTAGAGCACGACGTGCGCGAGGTAGACGTTGTACAGCCCGAGCGCGCGCAGGCGCAGGCACAAGTCGACGTCGTTGAACGCGATCGCGAGGCGCTCGTCGAAGCCGCCGGCGCGTTCGAACACCTCGCGGCGCACCATCATGCACGCGCCGGTGACCGCGGAGTAGTTGTTCGTGGTGCGCACGACGTTGAAGTACCCGCCGTCCCCCGCATCCGCGTACTTGTGGCTGTGCCCCGCGACGCCGCCGATGCCCGTCACCACGCCGGCGTGCTGGACGGTGCCGTCCGGATAGAGCAGCTTCGCGCCGACGGCGCCGATGCTCGGGCGCTGCGCCTGCTCGACCATCGCCTCCATCCAGTCGGCGCTCACCGCTTCCGTATCGTTGTTGAGAAACAGCAGATACTGGCCCGTGGTGCGCGCGGCGGCGTAGTTGTTGATCTCCGCGAAGTTGAACGGCACCGCGTGGCGCAGCACGCGCACGCGCTTCTCCGCCGCCGCCCAGCGCGCGAACGTGGCCAGCGACGCGCGGTCCCGCGAGCCGTTGTCGACGAGCACCACCTCGAAGTCCGGATACGACGCCGCCCGCGCGAACACCGACGCCAGGCAGCGGTCGACGTCGTCGCCATGGTCGCGCGTCGGCACGATCACCGTGACCTTGCCGGGCTCGCGGATCGCGTACCGCACCACGTAGCTGCCGGGTTCCGGCAGCTCCTCGACGCGCCCGGGCTCACCCCGGCGCTCCAGCGCCTCCTCGATCGCCTTGCGCCCGGCCTCGAACGCGTAGCGCTTGGACGCGCCGCCCGCGGCGGTCGACGCCGGGTGAATGCGCCAGTGGTAGAGCACGCGCGGGACGTGCTCGATGCGCTGCGTGCGCTCGGTGACGCGCAGCACCAGATCGTAGTCCTGGCTGCCCTCGAAGCCTTCGCGGAAACCGCCCGCCGCAATGACGAGCGCGCGCCGGAACACCGCGAGGTGGCCCGTGTACATGCGCGCGAGGAACGAGTCCGGCGACCATTCGGGCTTGAAATACGGCTCGCTGCGCCGGTCGAGATCGTCGATCTTGTCCTCGTCGGAGTAGACGAAGTCCGTGTCGGGTTCGCGGTTGAGCAGCAGCGCGACGCTGAACAGCGCGTCCGGCGCGAGCACGTCGTCGTGGTCGAGCAGCGCCACGAACTCGCCCGCCGCGAGCGCGAGCGCGCTGTTGCTCGCGGCGCTGATGTGCCCGTTGCGCTCGCGGAACACCACCTTCACGCGCGCGTCCGCGGCCTGATATTCTTCCACGATCGCGCGCACGTGCGGGCGCGCCGACGCGTCGTCGGCGATGCACAGCTCCCAGTGCGGATACAGCTGCGCGCGCACCGAGTCGAGCGCCGCGCGCAGGTAGCGCTCGGGCGTGTCGTGCACGGGCATGAGGACCGAGATCAGCGGCGTGCGCGGCAGCACGGCCGCGGCGTCGCGAACCACCTGCTCGTCGGCGGGGCGCAGGTCGTTCGCGAACATCCAGCGCTCGTACGCGGACGCGCGCGACAGCACCGGCTCGAACTCCGCCACGATCAAGTCGACCGGCGCCTGCGCGCCGACGGGATGCAGCCCCAAGCGGTGCTTGAGATCGAACCAGGCGTTGCGCGCCTTCCAGAACTTGCTCTCCTGCATCGACCGCAGCAGCGGCCGCACCGCGTCGGCGGACCGCAGCGTCTCGGCCACCCATTGGTCGACGGACTCCAGCCGCCGGCGCAGGTCGTTGCGTTCCGCTTCGAGCCGGCGAACGTACTCGCGCAGCGCGGATTCCGGATCGTCGCTCATCGGCGCGTCAGTGCGGCTGCAGATACGACGGGTTCGCCGCCAAGTCGTGATACGTGATGCAGCCGCCCGCGAAGTAGTGGCACACCAGCGCGCGCCGCGAAAACGCCGGTTGCGCGCGCGGCGAGCCGCCGTGGATCATGTTCGCGTGCCACACCAGCACGTCGCCTTTGCGCGGCGTGAAATACGCCGGCTGCAGCTGCGCTTCGTCGATCAGCGCCGCGATGCGCGGCTCGTAGCGCTCGTGGTACGGCAGGTAGCCGCGCGCGCCGAAGTCTTCCGCCGAGATCCCCACGTCCTCCGCGAACACGTACGGCAGCCGGTGCGAGCCCGGATAGTACACGACCGGGCCCGACTCGGGCGCGATGTCTTCGAACGCCAGCCACGCCGCGGCGAGATACCCCAGCGGATACGTCGTCATGTGGATCGCGTCGGAATGCGGGCGCTGCTCGCTGCCCTTGTGGCCGATGATCGTCTGAAACGGCAAGGCCTCGGCGCCGAGCAGCATGGCGACGAGCTCCACCAGTCCCGGGTCGCGCAGCAGCGCGTCGACCTCGGGGACGCCGAAATGCGGGTTGAGCGTGCGGCCGGGGTACGGGTCGGCCTCCGTCGCCGCCGCCTCCGGCGTCACGGCGCCGGACGCGACCGCGCGCTCGTACGCCGCCCACGCGCGGTCGAGCCGCTCGTGCTCGAAGAAGCTCTCGACGACGACGAATCCGTCGCGCAGCCAGCGCCGCGCGTACGACGCCTCGATCGCCGTGATCTCGCCGCGCTCGCGGCGGCGCTCGATCTCGCCCTCGGCACCGGGCAGATCGAGCCACGGGCGCGGGCCGGCCTCCGGAAACGACGACGCGCGAAACGTCCGGCCGGCCGGCGTAACGGGGACCTCCGGCGTCACCGCCCGAAAGCGCGGCGCGGCGGTGGGCCGCCGGAAGCGCGCGAGCAAGTCGTTCATGGCACCGACCCATTCGACCGCGGCGCCGCCACGGTCCCCTCGTGCGGCCGCTCGGCCCGGCCGGGCGCGACGCGGTAGTCGCCGCGCGACAGCCACTTCTCGATCAGCACGTAGAGCACGATGAACAGGTAGCGGCTGCCCATCTCCTTGATCTTGAACTTCGAGACGCCGTGCTGGCGGTTGTACCAGTTCGTCGGCACCACGGTCCACGAATACCCGCGCACGATCGCTTTGAGCGGCAGCTCCACGGTGACGTTGAAGTGCTTCGAAAGGATCGGGGCGACGCCGTCGATCACCTCGCGCCGGTAGCACTTGAACGCGTTGCTCACGTCGTCGTAGCGCAGCCCGAAGAGCCCCGCGATCACGAGGTTCGCGGCGCGGTTCAGCAGCAGCTTGGGCAGCGGGTAGTCGACGAGGCGCGCGCCGCGCGCGAAGCGCGTGCCGAACGCGCAGTCGTACCCGCGCTCGATCGCGCGCCAGTACGCCACGACGTCGCCCGGATCGTCGGAGGCGTCGGCCATGACGATGCACACGGCGTCGCCCGCGAACGCGTCGAGCCCCGTCTGCACCGCGTTGCCGAAGCCTTTCGGCCGCCGGTTCGGCACGCAGCGCACGGCGGGCCAGTCGACCGCGGCGCGCGCGACGGCGTCAGCCGTGCCGTCGCCGGAATGGTCGTCCACCACGATGATCTCGAACGGCACGCGGTCCGCGGTGAGCCGCCGCGCGAGCCCCGCCACAGTGCCGGCGACGTGCTCCTGCTCGTCGTGCGCCGGGATGACGATCGACAGCACGCGCTACACCGCCGCGCGGTCGCGCTCGGCCAGCCAGCGCTCCGCATTGCGCGCGTGCATCTCCGCCAGCAGCCCGCGCAGGTCGTACCGCTGCCGCCACCGGGGATAATGCGCCTTGAACTTGCGCATGTCGCTGATGTACCAGATGTGGTCGCCGACGCGGTTCGCTTCCGCATACGTCCAGGCCGGCGCGCGGCCCGCCACCTCTTCGCACAGCGCGATCGCCTCGAGCATCGAGCAGTTGCTCGCGCGCGTGCCGCCGGCGTTGTACACCTCGCCGCAGCGCGGCGCGCGGAACACCTCGTCGAACGCGGCGACGAGGTCGTGCGAGTGGATGTTGTCGCGCACTTGCTTGCCCTTGTAGCCGAACACCGTGTACGGCTCGCCGGTCACCGTGCACTTGAGCAGGTACGCGAGAAACCCGTGGAGCTTGGTGCCGGAATGGTTCGGGCCGGTCAGACAGCCGCCGCGAAACACGGTGGTCGGCATCGAGAAGTAGCGGCCGTACTCCTGGACGAGCACGTCCGCCGCGATCTTCGACGCGCCGAACAGCGAGTGCGTCGAGCGGTCGATGCGCATCGTCTCGTCGATGCCTTCCCACGCCGGATGACCGGGCTCCAGCTCCCACCGCGTGCCGAGCTCCACCAGCGGCAGCTCGTTGGGCGCGTCGCCGTACACCTTGTTGGTGGAGGTGAACACGAACACCGCCCCCGGCGCGTGCTTGCGGGTCGCTTCGAGCATGACGAGCGTACCGTTGGCGTTGACGGTGAAGTCGGTCTGCGGGTCGCTCGCGGCCCAGTCGTGCGACGGCTGCGCGGCGGCGTGGATCACCAACTCGATGCGTTTGCCGTAGCGCGCGAACACGTCGTTCATCGCGCGCGCGTCGCGGATGTCGGCGGCGACGTGCGCGTACTGCTTGGAGAAGCGCGCCTCCAGCGACCGCCGGTTCCATTCGGTCGACGCCTCGGGGCCGAAAAAACGCGCGCGGAGATCGTTGTCGATGCCGACGATCTCGTGGCCGCGCTCGGCGAAGTACGCGACCGACTCGGACCCGATCAGACCGGCCGAACCGGTGACGACGACGACGGACATGCAGGGACGACAGCTCCTTCGCTCAGGTCCACAGAGGTGCGACGAGCCGTTCGTTGTCGCGGATCCATGCGAAGATCGCAGCGAGGGTCTCGCGCGGCGTCCGGCGCGGGGCCCACCCCGTATCGGCGGTCACCCGAGCGTTGTCCGTGACGTAGAGCCGGACGTCGGACGGACGGTTCTCGGGGATGCGCGCGATCTCCACCCGGTTCCCGGTGATCTCCTCGCACAGCGCCGTCGCCTCGAGCAGCGACAGGCTCGACGCGAGCCCGCCGCCCACGTTGTACGCGCGCCGCGGCAGCGTCGCGATCGAGGCGATCTGCGCCAGGACCAGGTCGCACAGCTCGTCGACCGCGATGAGATCGCGGACCTGCTTGCCCGTCGCGCCGTAGCCGATGTACGCCAGCGGGCGCTTGAAGTAATGGTGCGCCATCCACAGCGCGAACACGCCCTGGTGGGCCTTGCCCATCTGCCACGGGCCGGTGACCACGCCGCAGCGGTCGACGATCGTGCGCAGCCCGAACATGTCGGCGTACTCCGCCAGCAGCAGCTCGCAGGCGAGCTTCGTCGCGCCGTACAGCGACCGCGCGCCTTCGAGCGCGAAGTCCTCGCCGATCCCCGCCGGACCGACGCCCCTCAGCGTCTGCTCGGCCGCGATCGCGAAGCGCGTCGGGGTCTCCTCCACGGCGACCGCGTCGAGCGCCGCGACCGGATACACCCGGCTCGTCGACAGGAACACGACGTCGGCGCGGTCGCGCCGCGCCACCTCCAGCAGGTTGACGGTGCCGGTGAGGTTCGTGTCGATGACCGCCGGCGGCCCCTCCTCGTACGCGGCGAGCACGGCGGGCTCGGCCGAGCAGTCGACGACCAGATCGAAGCGCGTCTTCGGGAACGCGAGGTCGGCCGGGCGGCGGATGTCGGCGTGCCGGAACTCGACCCGCGCCGCCGCCAGACGCGCCAGGTTCAGCTCGGAGCCGCGCCGCTTGAGGCTGTCCGCCGCGACGATCCGCGCATCGGGGTAACGGTCGCGCAGGCGCAGCGCCAAGCTGGAGCCCACGAAGCCGGCACCGCCGGCGACGAGAATGGTAGACGGCATGGTCCTCACGCCGCCGTAGGCGCGCCGCCCGAGCGAATCCTCCCGGAGGGCCGCCGGGCGGATGCACGAAGCGCGCAGCGTGGTCGCGCCGCATCGGATGCGCTCTGCCGCCTCGGCGCTCGGCGCGCTCGCCGCCGTCCTGTGGGGCGTGTCGCTGGTGCGGCCGCCGGCGCCGACGGGGCCGGGGCTGGACCAGTCCTGGCGCATCGGCATCACGCTGGCCGCGGAGCACGGCCTGCGCTTCGGACAGGACGTCGTGTTCACGTTCGGCCCACTGGGATTCGCGCTGCAAGGGATCGCGGACCCGGCGCTCGCCGCGGCGACCGCGCTGGTCAACGCGTTGCTTGCGGCGGTGGCGGCGGTCGGGGTGTGGAGCGCGCTGAGCGGGCGCGGCAGCCCGGTGGTTCGGGTTCTGGGCGCGGCGGCGATCGTCGTCTTCGCGACCAACATCACGCTGGACTACGTCGCCGTGGTCGGCGTCGTCGGGTTGCTGATCCGCGCCGCCCGGTACCCCCGCGCCGCGCCGCTCGTCGGGCTCGGCGTCGGCGCCGTCGCGCTCGTGGGCCTGCTCTCGAAGTACACGCTCGGGATCGACGCGCTCGCGGCCGGCACGGCGGTGTGGCTGGTGGCGGCGATCCGCGGCCCGCGCCGGCGCCGCCGGGCCGCGCTGACCGGCGCGGCCGCGGGGTACGGGGTCGCCTTGCTCGGGCTCGCCGCGGCGTTCGGGTTCTCGCCGGCCGCGCTCGGCGCGTACGTGCGCGGCGCCGTCGCCATCTCGAACGGCTACTCCGCCGGCATGGCGCTGCCGGGCCCGAGCGCGCCCGTCGCCGCGGCGCTGGCCGTCGCCGGCGCGGTGCTGGTCCTCGCGACCGCGGCGGCGCGCGCGGGCAAACCGGAGCAGGCGCTGCTCGCAGCCGTCGTCACGTTCCTCGCATGGAAGCACGGCTTCGTTCGCCAGGACGGGCACGTCGTCTACTATTTCGGCACCATGGCGGCCGTCGCGCCGCTGCTGGCAACCGTGCTGCGACGCGGCGTGGGCCTCGCGCTCGGGACGGCGACGACCGCCTTGGCGCTGGCCGCGTACGTCTGGGCGCAGGGCTCGGTGTTCGGGCCGCCGGTACTCTTCGACCCCGCGCGGATCGCGCACGGCGCCGCGTACCTGGCCCATCCGCGCGTGTCCGAGGCGCGCATCGCCGAACGCACCGACACGGCGCTCTGGTCCGACCGCCTGCCGGCGGACGCCGCCGCGCGCATCGGTGCCGCGACCTTCGACGTGATGCCATGGGAGACGGCGATCGTGCGCGCCAACGGCCTGCGCTGGGATCCGCTCCCGGTGTTCCAGGCGTACTCCGCGTACACACCGTCGCTCGACCGTCTCAACCGCGACGCGCTCGCCGCGCACGGCGCGGAATTCGTGCTGTTCCGCTACATCTCGATCGACGACCGGTACCCGTTCGGCGACCAGCCCGCGACGGCGGCGGAGTTGCTCTGCCGGTACGCCGTCGTGATGCCGCACCTCACGACGCAGCACGGCGACCCGTACGTGCTGCTGCGCCGCGGCGGGCGCGCGCACTGCGACGGCGAGCCGCTCGGCGCCGCGGACGCGCCGGCGATGGGCGCGCCGATTGCGGTGCCGTCCGCCGGCTCGCGCGACGCGTTCGTCGTCGCGTCGTTCGCGGTACGGCCGACCCTCGTCGCCCGGGCGCGGAACGCGCTGTGGCGCGCGCCCGTGATCTTCCTCGACGTGCGCTACGCGGACGGCTCGCTGCGCCGCTGGCGCACGGTCGCCGCGACGCTCGCCGACGGCGTGATCGTGTCGCCGGCGCCGCGCGACGACGCCGAGGCCGAAGCGTTTCTCGCGGGGCGCCCGGCGCCCGCGGTGCGCAGCGTGGCGCTGGACGCGCCGCCGGGCTCGTTCGTCATCGACGGCGTAACGTTCATGCGTTTGCGGCGACGCTGAGCGTCGCACATGGGTTCTCCCCACGTGATCCCGAACGGCGCGGAATGCTCGCACTCGTCACCGGCGCCGCGGGGTTCGTCGCGTCGCACCTGACCGACCGGCTGCTGCGCGACGGCTGGACGGTGACGGGGATCGACAACCTCGCGACGGGCGACGAGCGCAACCTGCGCGGCGCGCACGCGACCGGACGCTTCGCGTTCGTGAACGCGGACGTCGCGCAGCCGTGGGACTGGCTCGCGGCGCTCGGCGAGGCGCCGCGGCTCGTGCTGCACTTCGCGTCGCCGGCGAGCCCGCTGCAGTACGAGCGCCTCGCGCTCGAGACGATGGCCGCCAACGCCGCCGGCACGATGCACGCCGTCGCGTGCGCGCACGCGGCCGGCGCGACGCTGCTCTACGCATCGACGAGCGAGACGTACGGCGACCCGCTCGAGCACCCGCAGCGCGAGACGTACTGGGGCCACGTCAACCCCGTCGGCATGCGCTCATGCTACGACGAATCCAAGCGCTACGGCGAAGCGTACGTCACGACCGCGGTGCGCAAGCTCGGGCTCGACGGGCGCGTCGTGCGCATCTTCAACACCTACGGCCCGCGGATGCAAGCCGGCGACGGGCGCGTGATCCCCAACTTCTGCGTCGGCGCGCTGCGCGGCGAGCCGCTCACGGTGTACGGTTCGGGCGCCCAGACGCGCAGCTTCTGCTACGTCGACGATTTGGTCGACGCCGTCGTGCGTTTCGCGACGCGGCCCGGCCTGAGCGGCCGCGTGATCAACGCGGGCAACCCGGATGAGTACACGATCCGCCAGCTCGCCGAGACGATCGCACGGCTCGCCGGTACCGAGCTGCGCGTGGAAGAACGCCCGCTCCCGGCCGACGATCCCGCCCGGCGCCGGCCCGACATCGCGCTCGCGCGCGAGCTGCTCGGCTGGGCGCCGTCGACCCCGCTGGAAGCGGGGCTGCGGCGCACGCTGGACTACTTCCGCTCCGCCTCGGCCGGCACCTGATCGGGCAGCTTGACGCGCCCGACGCCGAGATAGCGCAGCCCCGCCGCGCGCACCTGATCGGGATCGAACACGTTGCGGCCGTCGATGAGGACGTCGCCGCGCATCGCCGCCGCGCAGCGCGCGAAGTCCAGTGCGCGAAACTCGTTCCACTCCGTCGCGAGCACGACGGCGTCCGCGCCGTCGAGCGTCGCGTACATGTCGTCGAAGAACGCGACGCGGTCGTCGCGCAGCACGTCGCGCGCGAGGTGGTTCGCGATCGGGTCGTGCGCGCGCACGTGTGCGCCGCGCGCGAGCAGCCGGCTGATGATGGCCAGCGCCGGCGCGTCGCGCACGTCGTCGGTGTTGGGCTTGAACGCCAGTCCCAGCACCGCCACGGTGCGCGCGCGCAAGCCGCCGAGCTCGCGCTCGAGCTTGGCGACGGTGCGCTCGATCTGGCGCCGGTTCACGGTCTCCACGGCGTGCAGCAGCGGCGCTTCGTAGGCGCGCTCGACGGCGAGCTGCTCGAGCGCGCGCACGTCTTTGGGGAAGCACGAGCCGCCGTAACCGATCCCCGGGTTGAGAAACTTCGTGCCGATGCGCTGGTCGTAGCCGATCCCGCCGCACACCGCGCGCACGTCCACGTCGAGCAGCTCGCAGATGTTGGCGATCTCGTTGATGAACGAGATCTTCGTCGCGAGGAACGCGTTCGCCGCGTACTTGATCATCTCCGACGTGCGCACGTCGGTCACCACCACGGGCACGTCGAGCGGCGCGTACAGCTCGCGCAGCACGCGCTCGGCCTCGGGGTCCGTCGTGCCGATCACGACGCGGTCGGGCTCGAGAAAATCCGCGACGGCCGAGCCCTCGCGCAGGAACTCGGGGTTGCTCACGACGCTGACGCGGTGCTTGGCGGGCGCGTGGCGGCGGATGATCGAGCCGATCATCTCGCCGGTCTCCACGGGCACGGTGGATTTCGACACGACGATCTTCGGGCCGTTGAGCGCGTGGCCGATGTCGCGCGCCGCCGCGCGCACGCTGGTGAGGTCGGCGTGGCCGTCGGCGCGCATGGGCGTGCCGACCGCGATGAAGACGATCTCGCTGGATTGCACCGCCGCGGCGACGTCGGTGGTGAACGACAGGCGGCGCGCTTGCACGTTGCGCGCGATCATCTCGCCCAGCGACGGCTCGTAGAACGGCACCTCGCCGCCGTCGAGCAGCTCGATCTTGCGCGCGTCGTTGTCGACGCACACCACGGTGTTGCCGAGCTCGGAGAAACACGTTCCGGTGACCAGCCCGACGTAGCCGGAGCCGACGATCGCGATGCGCCTCATGGGATCGCCGGCTGGGGTTCGGCGGCCGGCGGCGGTCGCCTCGACGCGCCCAGCGACGTCGCCGCGGCGAAGAGCGCCAGCGTGTGGCCCACGACGATGGTCTGCAAGAAATCCGCCGCCGAGCGGTGGCGCACGACGATGCTCGCGACCTCGCCCAGCGCGACGAGCGCGATCGGCACCACGAACGCCATGCGCCCGCGCGCGATGTTGTAGGTCGCGACGACGTTGGCCAGCGCCAGCATGCCGGCCGCGTAGACGTACGGCACCAAGAACGGCGCCGCGCCGCGAAAGGCCGGCGACGTCAGCGCCACGATCACCGGCTGCGCGAACAGCGCGAAGAACGCCACCGCTGCGCCGGCGATCGCCGCCGCGACCGCGAGCGCTTGCACGAGCAGCCACCGCGTGCGCTCGCGGCGCGCCGACCGCAGCGCCGCCTGCGGCAGCAGCACGACGGGCACGAACGCGATGAGCGAGTACAGCGCGCGGCCGGCGAGCGACGCCGCGCCGTACAGCCCGGTGGTGTGCGCGTCGAGGTAGCGCTTCGCGAGCACGCCGTCATAGAGCACGAGGAAGTTCACGCAGAACACGGCGAGCCCGACGGCCGCCGACGTGCGCGCGACCGCGCGCAGCGAGAACGGCTCGGGCGTCCCGCGCCGGTGCGGCATCGCCGCGACGAACGTGTAGCCCGCCGCGATCGCGTAGCCCAGCACGGTTCCCACGATCGCGCCGCGCACGCCCGCGATCACGCCCAGCACGGGTGCCAGTACGGCTTTCGATCCGGTCTCGACGACGTTCGAGAGCGCGTAGGCGCCGAACTGCGAGGTGCCCTGCAGCACGCCGCGCAGAAAAAGCAGCACGATCGCGGCGGCGAGCGAGCAGCCCGCGAGCGTGACCAGCAGCGGATCGGCGATGCGCAAGAACGCGGCGAGCGGGACCGACAGCGCGATCAGCGCCACGCCGGCCGCCGCCGCCGCGCCGAGCGTGACGCGGTCGATCGCGTGCACCAGCCCCGCGAGGCGCTCGGGCTCGAGCGCCAAGTCGCTCGCGAGCTTCGCGACGACCATCTGCGCGATCAGCGCGGGCGTGCTGAGGATCAGCACCACCGCCACCAACGCGGCGAACGTGCCGTACGGCTCGACGCCGATCGCGCGGCTCACCAGCGCGTAGAACGCGTACGCCAGCACGTTCGCCACGGTGATCCCGGTGAACGTGATGCCGGCGTGCGCGGCGATCGTGCGGTGCCCGCCGGGCGGTGCGCCCTCGGTCACAGCCGCAGCTCGAAGTCCTCGGCGTCCACCGTCAAGTTCGGGTTGTAGTACGGATCGCGCGTGGCCCAGCCCGGCCAGCGCTTGCGGATCGTGCCGACCTCGTCGATCGCGCGCGCGACCTTGGCGGGCGTGTCGTCGCCGCCGCGGCTCTTGGACTCGTAGTGGTAGAGCTTCGCCCGCGGCACGAACACGTTGCGGTAACCCGCACGCCGCAGCTTCAGGCACAAGTCGACGTCGTTGTACGACACCGCCAGCGACTCGTCGAGCCCGCCCACTTCGAAATATTTCTTCTTCGCGATCATCAGGCACGCGCCGGTGAGCGCGAGGTAGTTCGTGTCGAGCTCCAGCGCGCCGTGGTACCCGGGATCGCGCGCGGGCATGAAGCGGTGCGCGTGCCCGGCGAGCCCGAGGATGCCGAGCACGACGCCCGCGTGCTGCACGGTACCGTCGGGATACAGCAAGAACGCGCCGACCGCGCCGACCCGGTCCCGGCGCGCCTGGCCGAGCATCGCCTCCATCCAGTCGGGTGCGATCACTTCGGTGTCGTTGTTGAGCAGCAGCAGGTATTCCGCGCTCGTCGCGCGCGCGGCTTCGTTGTTCAAGCGCGAGTAGTTGAACGGCGAGGGGTCGCGCAGCACGCGAAAGCGCTGCGGCTCGCGGCGTTCCCAGCTCGCGAGCAGGTCGTGCGTCGCGGGATCGCGGCTGCCGTTGTCCACCACCAGCAGCTCGAAGTCGCGGTACGTGGTGCGCTCGAACACCGACGCGATGCACGGCCGCAGCAGGTCGGCGCGGTCGCGCGTCGGCACGATCACGCACACGCGCTCGCCGCCCGGCACCGCGAACCGCACGTCGACGCGGCCGCCGTCGACGCGCACGGCCGCGGCCTCGCCGCGGCGGCGCAGCGCCACCTCCACCGCGAGCGCCTGGTCGGCGGGCGCGACCGTGTTGCGCACGTCGCGGTGGCACAGCACCTGCGCGACGTGCACGACGCGTTCGGTCAGCTCGCTCACGCGCAGCAGCGCCTCGTACCAGCGCGCGCTCTCGAACACGTCCCGCACGCCGCCCGCGCGTTCGAGCAGCTCGCGCCGGATCACGACGACGCGCCCCACGTAGTCGCGCCCGAGCAGCGTCTCCGGCGACCAGTCGGGCTTGAACCACGGGTCGAACGGCACGCCGCGCTCGTCGATGCGGTCTTCGTCGGAGTATACGACGTCGGGCTCGTCCTGCAGCGCCAGCGCGAGCTCGAACAGCGCGTGCGGCTCCAACCGGTCGCCCGGGTCGAGCGGTCCGACCACGTCCGCTGCGCCGAAGCGGTCGCCACCCGCGCCCACGATGCGCACGCGCGGATCCGCGGCCGCGAGCGCGCGCAGCTCGGCGCCGAGCTCGTCGGGCTCGCCGGCGAGCACGCACGCCGACCAGTTCTCGTACACTTGATCGCGCAGCGAGCGCAGCGTCGCGATCGCGCCGTCGGCCGAGGCGCGCGCGTCGACGACGATGCCGAACGTGACGGCCTTGGGAAGAAAGCGGATCATCGCGCGCATCCGCTCTACGTCCTCGTCGCGCACGCGGTGGTGCTCGCGAAACAGCTGGTACGGATCGCCGAGCGCGGCCAGCTCGATCGCGCGCGCGTCGCCTTCGGCCACTTGCACCGGATCCTCGTCGGGAGCGATCCCGAACTTGCGCCGCGTCGCGAACCACGCGTCGCGCAAGCGCCAGAAGCGGCTGACGCGCATCGCCTCGATGGTGCGGCGCTGGCGCTGGACCAGCGGGTAGAGGTACGCCACGTGCGCGAGCAGCGCGTCGCGCGAGCGCCCGTCGTCGAGCGCGCCCAACCCGTCGATCGCCTCCGACGTGCGCGCCGCGACCTTGCGCCAGCCGCCGCGCGTGTCGACGTACGCCGCCCCCGCGTGCGCCATCGCGCGCAGCGACGCTTCGGCGGGCAGCGCGCTCACCGCGCTGGCCCAGCCGTCTGCCGGCACGACGATGCCGCCGCCGGTCTCGCGCACGAGCGCCGCCGCGCCGGGCGCGCGCGCGTCGGCGATCACGGGCCGTCCGTACGCCCACGCCTCCGCGACTTCCGGGACGAAGCCCAGCCCCGCGCCGCTCACGGCGACTGCGAGCGCGTACGCGAAGAACGCCGCGCGGTCGGCTTCGGCGACGTTCGCGAGCGCGACGATCTGCATGCCGCTCTCGCGCATGCGCGCGGCCGCGAGCGGATCGTCGCCCACGGCGAGCACGTACGGGCGCCCGCGCGTGACGCGGTTGACGCGGTCCGCGTGCAGATCCGACGCCGGCACGACGTCGACGCCGAGCCCGATGACGCGGGTCCGCGCGCGCGGCGCGGCTCCGTACAGCTCGCCGACGAGCGCCGCCTCCGCTTCGGTCGTGCACAGGATCATGCGCGCGCGCGACACCGCGGCCGCGACCGCGGGCAGATGCGCCGCCGGCTCGTCGTCGAGCAGCGGCACGAGCACCACGCGCTCCGCGACGTCGGTGAGCGCGCCCACCGTCGTGGGGACCGTGAGGTCGACGAACAAGAACGCGTCGTAGCGGTCGGCCGACGCGCGCACGTGCGCGAGCAGCTCGGGACTGCGCAGCCGCTCGTCGAGCAGCGCCTGCGCGGGCTCCTCGCTCGCGCCGCCGTTGCGCCGCGCCGCGAGCAGCGCGTCCTCGTACGCGACGCGGTCGGGCGCGTCGACGCGAAAGCGGTGGACCGGGAACGGCTCGCTGTGGTCGGCGCCGGACACGAAGAAGTTCGCGTCGGGCGCCTCCGGCGTGGTGGTGGTCGTGATCACCTCGAGCGCGACGCCTTCGAGCGCGAGGTGCGTGGCGTACGCGAACGCGAAGCGTTCCTTGCGCCCGCGCAGCTCGCGCCCGAAGAACGGCGCGACGAGTGCGACGCGCTGGCGCCCGGTGCCTTTCACGACACCGCCGCCGCCGCGCGCCGGCGCTCGAACAGCCGGCGCGCCGCGATCTCGGCGACGGCGACGCCGACGACCAGCCAGTACGCCGTCGCGACTTTCGGAAAGAAGAACAGATCGTCGAACGTTTGGTGCGCCGCGAGCGCGACCGTCGCGCCCAGCGCGCCGACGACGAGCGGGCGGCGCACGGCGCTGCGCCCGAGCGTCGCGATCGTCACGGCGAACGTCGCGAGCGTGACGAGCAGCCCGATGACGCCCTGCTCCGCCAAGCTCTGCAGGTAGATGCTGTTCGCGTGCGTGCGCACGTTCGGGAGCCCGGCTTGCGCGAGGTCGAGCTCGTAGTTGCCGGCACCGACGCCGACGAGAGGCGACGTGCGCCACAGCTCGATCGCGGCGTGCCAGAGCTGCGAGCGGTTGGCCAGATGATCGGCGGCCTGCGGCGCCTGGTCGAGCGAGAAATATCCCGCGGGCACGCCGGCGCGCAGCGCGAGCGCGGCGCCCGCGACGACGACGAGCGCGACGGCGCCGGCGAAGCGCCACGCGGTTCCGCCGAGCGGCCGCAGCACCAGCAGCACCACCACGACGCCGAGCGCGACGCCGATGATGCCCGAGCGCGAGATCGTCAGCACGTCGGTGACGGCGGCGAGCACGATGACGAGCACGAGCCGGCGGTCGCGGTGCAGCAGCGCGCGCGCGACCAGCACCGGCAGCGCCACGTCGAGGTAGCCCGCGAGCTGGTTGGGGCCTTCGAGCGCGCCGGCGATGCGCGGGAACGACGCGCCGTGCAGCACGATCCCGCTGTGCGCGCCGACGACGTACTCCGCGAGCGCGGAGAGGCATACCAGCGTCACCGCGACCTCGAGCATGCGCCAGAACGGGCGGTCGTCCGGGTCGGTCGCGAACGCCGCGACCGCGCCGAGGAACAGCAGCAAGTACTCGCCGTCCTTGAACGCTTCGCGCACCACCGCGCCGAGATGCTGCGCGTGCGTGGCGCTCAGCGCGATCGCCACGAGCGTCGCACCGAACGCCGCGAGCATCACGCGCACGGGGAGCGTTCGGAACGCCGCGAGATCGGGGCGCGAGAACGCGAGCGCGAGCAGCATCCCGACGAGCCCGGCCTTGAGCGTGGTGATCGTGGTGGGACCGGCATAGCGCGCGAAATCGAACGGCGCGAGCACGAGCAGCGCCGCGACGCCCAGCGCGGGGCGGCGCCGCGTCAGCAGCGCGACCGCGATCGCGCAGACCGCGTAGACGAGCGCGCTCGGCAGATCGACCGGCACGTGCGTCTCGTGACGCAGCGTGACGGTCCACGGGTGCAGGATCACGCGTAGCGTGACCGCGTCATGCGCGTGGCGCCGTCACGGCAGCGGGACGAGGTCGCGCGGGCGGCGGCGCAGCAGCAGGTCGATCGCGAGGTGCAGCTCTTCGGAGTCGACCAGGCGCGCGAGCGCGAGGAACACGAACGCGCCGAACAGCAGGTGCTCGCCGAGATTCGAGATGCGCGCGAGCGCGTTCGGCGACGGCGGCGTGCGCGTGACCTGCACCGCCGCGAGCGCGAACGCCATGACGGCCGAGCACGCGCCGACCTTCAGCAGCGACACGAAGACCGTGCGCACGTGAAAGCCGCCGAGCGCGCGCGACACGGCCGCGAGGAACGCGATCGTCTGCAGCGTCTGCGACACCGCATTGGCGAGCAGCAGCCCGCGCGCGCCCAGCGGCCCTTTCCAGATCAGCGACAGGACCACGTTGAGCGCGACGGTTGCGACGGAGATCCCGATCGCGATGCGGACGGCGCCGGCCGCGTACAAGCAGCGCGTCAGCACGACGTTCGCCGCGAGCGCGACGAGCCCGACCGCGGCATACGGCAGCAGCTGCGCGCACAGCACGGTCGCCTCGCCCGTGAACGCGCCGCGCTCGAAGAGCGTCTGCACGATGGGGCCGGCGAGCATGCAGAGCCCCCACGCCGACGGCAGCGTCAGGAAGATCACCATCTGCAAGCCCGTCGCGACGCTGCGCCGCATCGCCGGCCGGTTCTTGTGCGCGAACTGGCTGGCGAACAGCGGGAAGATCACGGTGGCAATCGCCGTCACGAACAGCTGTTGCGGAAAGCCGACGATCTTGACCGCGAAGTTCATGCCCGCGATCGTCCCCTCGGGCATCCCCGACGCGAAGTAGCGGTCGAAGAACAGCGCGATCTGCCCCGCGGCCGAGCCGATCGCGATCGGCGCGAGCACGTGCATCAACCGCACCAGGCCGGGGTGCTTCAGGTCGAGCGCGAAGTGGAAGCGCCGCAGCGCGAGAAACGTCGGCATCAGCACGAGCAGCGACACGAACGCGCCGGCGAGCGCGCCGAACACCAGCGCCTGCGCGCCGTAGCGCGGCTGCGCGAACCACACGAACGCGATGATGCACAGGTTCGCGACGAACCCTTGCAGGGCGGCGGCGCCGAAGCGGTGGTAGGCGTTGAGCAAGGAGCCGATCACGCCGGCCAAGCTGGTGGCCACGATCGTCGGCATCAGCCAGCGCGTCATCACGACCGCGGTGTGCACGTGCGCCGCGGTGAAACGATCCGGGCGCGGAACGTAGATGTGCGGCACGTACCACGGCGCGAGCCATGCGCCCAGCGCCGCGCACGCGCCGAGCATGATGGCCAGCACGACGATCACGGTCGACGCCAGATTCCACGCTTCGTCCTCGCGCTCGGTGTTGACGTAGTCCGTGAACAGCGGCACGAGCGCGGTGACGAGCGCGCCCGTGAACACGCCGAACAGGATCACCGGCACCACCGACGCGGCGAGGAACGCGTCCAGCTCCCACGACGTGCCGTAGAACTTCGCGTACACCACCTCGCGCACGAAGCCGAGGATCGTCGACGCCAGCGTCGCGCCCATCACCAGCATCGTCGACCGCGCGAGCCGCCGAGGGGTCCGGCCCTCCGCGACGACGGTCAGCCGGCGGTTAATGCGCGCCGACTCCTCGCAGCACGGCCGGGATCGTCTTGGCGACGATCGCGAGGTCGTACCACGGCGACCACGCATCGATGTACTCGTTGTCGAGCGCCATCCACTCCTCGAAGGAGAGGTGCGAACGGCCCGAGATCTGCCACAAGCAGGTGATGCCGGGCTTGACGACCAGCCGCCGCAGCGCGTAGCCGTCGTAGTGCGCGACTTCCTCCGGCAGCGGCGGGCGCGGGCCGACGATCGCCATGTCGCCCAGGAGCACGTTGACGAAGTTGGGCAGCTCGTCGATCGAGGTGCGGCGCAAGAAAGCGCCCAGCCCGTGCAGCCGCGGGTCGTCGCGCATCTTGAACACCGGGCCGTCCACCTCGCTGAACCGCCGCAGCTCGGGCAGCATCGCGTGCGCGTCGCGAACCATCGTGCGCAGCTTGAACATGCGGAACGTCCGCCCGCCGATGCCGACGCGCTCGTGGCGGTAGATGGGGCTGCCGCCGCTGACGGCCACGATCCCCAGCATCGCGAGCAGCACCACCGGCGCGGTGACGATCAGCAGCGCCAGCGCAAGCCCGACGTCGAGCGCGCGCTTCGCGGGCGCGTACCAGCCCGGCCGCGCCGGCGCGTCCGGGAACGGGATGCCGGCGGGCAGGCCGTCGTTGCCGGTGCGGCCGCCGGGCCGGCGCAGCTCGACGACGCTCATCGCGCGCCGTTCCCCAGGATCGCTTCGATGCGCTCGCCCACGTAGCCGAGCCCGTCGATGATTCCGAGCTCGCGCCCCGGGCCCGCCCCGTACTCGAGGTACGGCACGTACTCGCGCGTGTGGTCCGTGCCCGGCTGGGTGGGATCGCAGCCGTGGTCGGCGGTGAACATCAGGGCGTCACCCGGGCGGATGCGTTCCAGCAGCTCGGGGATGCGCGCGTCGAGGCGTGCGAGCGCCTCACCGTAGCCGCGGACGTCGCGGCGGTGTCCGAACTTGGTATCGAAGTCGTTCAGGTTGACGAACACCAGACCATGATTCGTGGAGTCGGCGAGCTCGAGTGCACGGTCGACGGCCTCGCCGTTGTCGGCGACGCGAACGGATGAAGCGATCCCGTGACCGCTGTAGATGTCACAAATCTTCCCGACTGCGTGCACGGGTACACCCGCCTGCTCCAACCGGTCGAGGACCGTCGGCGGCGGCGGGATGGCGTAGTCTCTCCGGTTGGGGGTTCGAGCGTAGTTCCCCGGCGTCCCCGCGAACGGCCGCGCGATCACGCGGTTCACCTCGTGCGGCGGCACCAGCATCGCGCGGGCCTTCTCGCACCAGTCGTAGAGCGTGGCCAGCGGGACGGTGTCTTCGTGGCACGCCACTTGAAACACCGAGTCCGCCGAGGTGTACAGGATCGGCCGGCCGGTGCGCTGGTGCTCCTCGCCGAGCTGGGCGATGATCTCCGTGCCCGACGCGGTGCGGTTCGCCAGCGGCGGCTTGCCCGCGATCGCGGTGAACCGCTCGACGATCTCGGGCGGAAAGCCGCCGGGGTAGGTCGGGAACGGGACTTCGGTGACGACGCCGGCCATCTCCCAATGGCCGGTGATCGTGTCCTTGCCCTTGCTGCGCTCGCGCAGCCGCCCGACGGCGGCCGCAGGCGCCGGCACCGGCGACACGCCGCGCACGCGCGTGATGTGCCCGAGCCCCAAGCGCTCGAAATTGGGCAGGCGGAGCCCGCCCAAGCGCTCGGCGACGTTTCCGATCGTGTTCGCGTTCAGAGCGTCGTGGTAGGCGACTGCATCTGGAAGGGCACCGACGCCGGCGGAGTCCATGACGAAGGCGAGAATGCGCGGCATGCCGTTCGGCGCGGTTCCCTTCCGCGCAGGACCGCGCCTCCCGCCGTGCTGAACGCGTGAAGCCCTACATGCGTCTCCGGGTTCTCATCGCGCTGGCGGTAGCGCTGTTCGCGAGCGCGAGCGCGCTCGCCGGCGCAGCGCCGACCAGCAGCCTCGACGTCACCGCGAAGAGCGTCGACTTCTTCTCCAACCGCTACGTGGTGACGGCCGACGGCGACGTGCGGGTGCGGCTGTCCGACGGGACGGTCATCTCCGGGCAGACGTTCACGATGGACCTCAAGCTCAACCGGTTCCTGGTGGCGGGCGACGTCCGGCTCGACGGGCCGGCGGTCCACGCCGCGGGCGCGGCCTTCGCAGGGTATCCCGACCTCGACCGGTCGTACTTCCTGCCGGCGGCCGCCGACCCGGCCGCCGTGCCGGAACGCTGGACGTACTACGGCCTGGACTGGTCCAACACGCACGCCGGGCGCGAGCAGCCGGGCGACGCGTTCCACTTCCCCGACCTGACCGGCGAACGGCCCTACATCTACGCCGTCGGCGCGCGCATCACGCCGAAGACGAACGTGCTGTTCACGTTCCCGCGGGTGTACACGGCGGGCGTGTACCTGCCGCTGCCGCGCTACGTGGTCACGTTCTCGGGGAACTCGCACTTCTACGAGAACGGCTTCCAGGGCGCGCGCAGCGACGTCGCGCTGCCGTTCAACGGCTCGGAGCACAGCCTCACCGCGCTGCACCTGCGCAACGACGCGTTCAGCGGCACGTACACGGCGATCGACCAGCACTTCGTGTGCAACAACGACTGGATCGTCGCCTCGATCGACCCGCTGACCCAGGTGCAGCGCCAGTACAACCTGATCGGGTTCAAGACGTTCTCGCCGAAGCTGCAGGGACGCATCTTCCTGCAAGAGTCCGCGGGGTCGGCGGGGATCATCAACCCGCCGATCATCAACGCCGCCGCGTTCACGGAGATTCAGTTCAACGCGGGGCTGCGCCGGTCGGGGCTCACCTACACGCAAGACAACTACTACCAGCAGCTGCTCGGCTTTCGCACGCCGCCCGACGAGCTGATGGCGACGGCGTTCTACGACCCGCGCTGGCGCGAGCACCCGATGAACGCGCTGCTCACGTGGACCGGCTACCAGAACAGCCTCACCAAGAACAGCCCGCTGTCGTTTCGCCTGCGCAGCGGCTTCGGCTGGGCGCACGACGCGTACGGCGAGGGCGGCTACGTGAACGAGCAGCCCGGGCCCAAGTCGCTGACGTACCACTTCGTCGGCGGCCTGCTCACGACGAACGCGATCAAGCTGGGCAAAGGCCCCGCGCCCTACTCGCTGACGGCGCAGTACGACCGCCAGCGGCAATGGTACTCGCTGCCGCACCACGTCGACACCGGCGACGCACGCGTCGCGCTGTCGCGCGAGCTGTTCCGCCAGCACGTCAGCTACTACGTCGCGTACGAGGTGAAGACGGTCGGCGACTACTGGGGCGAGCGGCAGCTCGCGGCATATCCGACGCCGACGGACACGATCGTCACGGCGTTCGGCACGCACGGCGGCCAGTCGGCGTTTCGCGGGCTCGCGACGTCGCACGGCCTGTCCACGTCCCTCGTGTACACGCCCACGCAGTATTTCGGGCTGAACCTGCTGCTGTCGCGCTTCTACGACACGCCGGCGCCCGTGCCCGGCGCATACGGCCAGCCGCCCTGGCAGTTCACCGGCGACGTGCGCTTGCGCATCTCGCGGCAGGTGCTCCTCGACTTGAAACGGTCGTATTACTTCAACTTCGCCGACGAGCGGTGGACGCCGCAGTTCGAGGTGCAGTTCTCACCATGACGCAGCGCATCGCCGCCTTCTTCGCCGCCGCCGTGCTGCTCGCGCTCGCGCTCCCGTCGCTCGCGCAGGGCACGCTCGTGCGCGTGACGGGCCAGCTGCTCGACGTGCGCAACGGCTACGTCTACTTCACGTCGGGCGACGCGTTCAAGCTCGCCGGCGCGCCGCGCATCGCCGACTACGACACGGGCAAGCCGACGGCGCTGCAGCCGCGCGCGAAGCTGTTCGCGCGCGCGATCATCGACCCCGCGACCAAGCAAGTCGTGGAGCTCGACCTCACGACGCGGCACCTCGCGGACGACGCGAGCTACGCGTCGGTCGCGCAGCAGTTCGCGCGCACGAAGCCGACCACGGAGCCCGCGCCCGAGATCGTCGGGCAGCGCATCTCGGGCAAGGAAGTTCCCGTCACGTTCTCCGTCACGGTGCCGCCGACGACGCCGCTCAACGCGGACGTGTACATCAGCACCGACGCGAGCAACTGGAACCCGCAGGCGATCAAGATGGACCGCATCGACGGCCAGCGCTACCGCGCGATCCGGCGTTTCGCGTCGGGCACCAGGTTCTTCTTTCGGGTGACGCGCGGCACGTGGAACTCCGCCGAACGCGATCAGAGCGGGCTCGAGCCGCCGCCGCACGCGTACTTCACCAAAGAAGTCGACGCGCAGAGCGCAACCGTCACGGTGTACTCGTGGTCCGACGACCGCGCGAACTCGCCGCAGCAGGCCGGGCCGGGCGCGATCCCCACGCCGTTCAATCCCAACCCGTTCCCGGCGGGCGGGATCTTCCCGCCGTCGCGCGCGACGCCGCCGGGCGGTTTCCCGACGCCGCGGCCGCCGGCGCAGCCGAACCGGCCGCCGCGCTAGTGGCTTCGCGCTGCCGCGCGAAGCCGTCGCGCTCGGGCCTTGCCCGAGTCGCGATGGCTTTGGTCGCAATAGCCGGGATTCCGGTGTGCGCGAGCGCGCGCGCGTCCGCGGTGGTCGACGCCGGCGGCATCGTGTTCTTCTCCGACACCCTTGCGCTCGTCGCGCGCGACGGCGCAACGCTCGCGCTCGCGGACGGCACGCGCGCACGCGCCGACGCCGCGTACCTCGATCTCAAGAGCGACCGCGTGGTGCTCGCCGGCCATGCGCGCCTCACGCGGGGTCCGGCGAGCGCGTCGGCCGACGCGATCGCGCTCGACCTCGACGGCGACCGCGTCGATCTGCTCGACGCGGCGTCCGGCGTGTCGCGCACGACGCGCGCGCTGGGTGCGGCGAGCGCCGCGGAGTTCGACGCGGCGCGCTTCGCGTTCCCCGACGTCGACGACCGCAACGCGTTCATCAAGTCCAAGCACGCGAAGATCACGCCGCACGCCGACGTGCGGTTCACGCCGGCGTCGTTCCCGACGTCGGTCGGCGGCGTGCCCGTGCCCTCGTACCTGTACACGTACGCGACGGGCGCGGGCTTCGCCGCGAGCAGCCTGTCGGGCGCGACGTTCGACCAGCCGTACGGATTGTTCGGCTCGCCCACGTCGCTCACGGCGCTGCACGCGCGCTGGGACGACGGCCCCGGCGCCGCGCTCGCGCTGCAGCAGCAGATCGTCGCCGGCGACGACGCATACGTCAGCGCGTCGATCGACGCGCCGTTCCGCGGCTACGCGACGCGCAGCTTCACCGCGTACAAGCGGCTCGGCACGCGCTACACCGCCAGCGCCGACGGCACCGCGACGATCTTCGGCGCGTTGGAGCACGTGGGCCTCACCGCCGCGTTCGGCCTCGCGGGCGGCGCGCTCGACTACCGCCGCACGTCGAGCGGCTTCTCGTCGTTCGACGCGTCGCTGCGCACGCCGGACAAGCCGCTGTTCGGCGGCGCGACGTATCGCATCAAAGGCATCGTCGGCTTCGACGCGCTGCGTGGCGGCCTGCTCACGCAGCTGCCGGACGCGCACCGGTACGCCACCGTGTGGCGCCATGCGCTCGATCTGGAAGCCGCCAGCCCGCTGATCCACGCGCCGCTCGGCACGACGCTGTCGTCGACGGTCGGCGTGCAGCGCACGTGGTACGCGTTTCCGCACCATTTCGACAGCTTGAGCGCGGCGGCGACCGCGTCGCGCCCGCTCGTGCGAAACGTGACGCTGTTCGCGGGCTACCAAGGCTTGTGGAGCAGCGACGTGTTTCCGAACGCGCAGGCGCTGTTCTATCCCACGCCCGCGACGCCGCTGCTGACGCCCGACGGCACGCCGTACTACGGCTACACCGCGTTCAGCGGCGCGCGCACGTTCCGCAGCCAGAACGTGGACCTCCAGTACATCCCCAGCCGCGGCGGCAGCGCGGCGTTCCGGCTGTCGGTGATCCACACCGCGGACTTCCCGCAATACAACGGCTACGGGCGGCCCCAGTGGGAGGCGCGCGCCGACGCCAAGTTCCGGCCGTTCCCGAACGTCGGCATCGACGTCGGGCGGGTGTACGACTTCGCGTGGGGCGGGACGCGCTGGCAGCCGCGCTGGAGCTTCGCGATCACACCGTGACGGCGCACGCGCTCATCGCGGCGGCCGCCGCGGCAACGCTGTTCCGCGTCGTGCCGCTCGCGTGCGCCGGCGACCGGCTCGTCGTCGCGGGCGCGGGCGTGCTGCGGCTCGCGGCGGGCACGTCGTGCGCGGCGGTCGTTCCGGGCCGCGCGGTCGCGGTCGCGCTCGACGCCGACAACCGCGCGACGCCGCAGAAGCTCACCCCCGACGCGCTGCCGGCCGCGCAGATCCCGCGCGCCGCATACGTCCTCGCGCCGGCCGCGGCGAGCAATGCCGACGAGACGCAGCTCGTCACGTCGACGATCGACGTGACGGTGCCGCCGCGCACGCCGCCGGGCGACGACGTGTACATCAGCACGGAGCGCAGCAGCTGGTCGCCGTCCGAAGTGCGCATGGACCGTGTCGACGCGCGGCACTTTCGGCTCGTGCTGCAGCTCCACCGCGGCGCGCGCGTGGCGTTCCGCGTGACGCGCGGCTCGTTCGGCACCACCGAGCGCAACGCGGCGCGCGCGCTGCCCGCCGCGCACGTCGCGGTCGGCGAGCCGGACGCGCACGTGGCGGTGGTCGTCGCAGCCTGGGGCGACATCGATTAAAATTTTCCGGCTCCGCGATCACGCGGCGCTCAACGCGCTGTGGGTCGGGATCCATTTTCAAGACACGGCGCTGATCGCGATCGTCGTGCCCGCGATCGTGCTGCGGCTCGCGCCGCGCGATCACACGGCGGTGCTGGCGCTGCTGGCGACGTTCGTGTACGTCGCGGTTGCGGTCGTGCCGCCGGTCGCGGGCTGGCTGTCGGACCGCGCGCGCAAGCGCGGCGGCGACCGGCGCGCCGAGACGGCGCTCGCGCTGCTCGTCGACGTGCTCGCGGTCGGCGCGATGGCGTTCGCGGCGTCGGTGGGCGCGCTCGCCGTGGCGCTCGTCGCGGCGACCGTCGCGATCACCGCGGCGCAAACGATCTACCAGGCGCTGCTGCCCGAAGTCGTGCCGCGCGACGCGTGGGGCACGTCGTCGGGCGCGCGCGGCGTGATGACGCTCGCCGGCACGGTGCTCGGGCTGCTCGCGGCGGCGCTGCTGCCGCCGCAAGGCGCGCTGTTCGCGATGGTAGCCGTCATGATCGTCTCCGCGACGTCGCTCGCGGCGATCGCCGCGCCCGCGGCGAGCGCGCCCGCGCCTGCGCACGCGACGGTGCGCGACCGCCACGACCTCGTCGTCACGCTGTTCGCGCGCGGCTGGATCGTGCTCGGCATGACGCTGCTCAACACGTACGTGCTGTACTTCTTCAGCGACGTGCTCGGCGTGCGCGACGCCTCGCTGAAGACCGGACTCGTCGCCGGCTCCGCGCTGGTCGGCGCGATCGTGTCGAGCGTGCTCGCAGGCAGATTGTCGGACCGCATCGACAAACGCTTCGTCGTCGCGCTGTCCGGCGTACCGATGACGCTGGCCGCACTCGGCTTCGCGCTCGTGCCCGCGCCGAATCTGATCTTCGTGTACGCGGGGTTGTTCGGGCTCGGCTTCGGCGGCGTGTTCGCCGTGGGCTGGGCGCTCGCGCTCGACACGATTCCCGAGCTGGGCGACGTCGCGCGCGATCTCGGCGTGTGGGGCACGCTGTCCAGCTTGCCGTCCATCGCCGCGCCGCCGGTCGGGGCGTGGATCATCGCGCACGGCGCAACGCCCGCGAACGGCTACCGCTGGCTGTTTGCGAGCGCGGCGTTGTGCTTCGCGCTGGGCTCGCTGGTCGTCTTGCGCGTGGGCCACAAGCCGCTCGCGTCGAGCTGGTCGACGCTGCTCGTCGCGCTGACATGCGCGGTCCGCCAGCCGGTGATCAGCCTCTTCACGCGCGTGCGGCAGTGGGGACGGCTGCCGCGGCGGCGCGGCCCGACGCTGCTGATCGCGAACCATCAGCACCAAGACGAGTCGGAGATCGTCGTCGAGCGCACGTTCATGCAAGGCCCGTGGCGGCCCGCGTTCACCGCGTCGTCGCGCCGCATGTACGAGCCGGGCTTCTTCGCGTGGCGCATGCCGTGGCTCGCGCCGCTGACGCGCGGCATCGACGCGAGCCCGCTGTTGATCGCGCTCGGGCTGTTGCCGCTCGAGAACGAGCTCGGCTCGCGCACGCTGCGCAGCCTGGCGCACGGCATCTGGCGCGCGCACGGCGATCTCGCGCTCGCCGACGCGTTCGCGCCGCCGGCGCTCGCCGCCGCGCCGCGGGGTGCGCTTCGGCTTTCCGATCTCTTCGGCGCCGCCCACTTCGCCGTCGCGGGCACGACGAACGTGAAGCTGGCGCACGTGCGCCAGCCGTACCGCGGCGAGCTGCTCGCCGCGACGCGCGCCGGCATCGCGCAAGACGTCGCGCGCATCGCGTCCGTCGTGCGCCGCGGTGCGACGTTCTTCGTGACGCCGGAGGGATTCTACAGCACCGACGGCCGGATGCGCCCGCTCAAAGGGATCGTCACCCACCTCGCGCCGCTCGCGCGCGTGTGGTTCGCCGCGATCGCGTTCGACCCGTTTCGCGGACGCCGTCTGTCGCTGCTGTACCGCATCGTGGAGCCCGCGGATCCGCGCGATCTGCAGACGTCGCTCGCCGCGGCGCGGCCCGTTACTACCAGCGCGCTGCTCGCGCAATGGCTGCTCGCCGTCGGCTTGCCGTTCGCCGACGACGAGGCGCGCGACGGCGTGGTGCGCTTGCGCGACGCGCTGCCGCCCGGCGCGTTCGTCGATCCCGAGCTTGCGCGCGACGCCGCGCGTTGCGTCGACGAGGCGCTCGCCCGCATGACGGCGCGCGAGCTGCTGCTTGCCGACGGCGGACGGCGACGCCTCGGCGAACGCCGCGGCGACGCGCGCTTCCCCGGCGTTGCGGACGTGGTGGCATACCAAGCGGCATTCTTGAACGAAACGGTCGACGCGCTGCGGCGCTTGGGCGAACGGCGCCTGGACGAGACTTCCGCCCCGGGAGTTCGCGCCGAACCGTCGTAAGGGAGCGAGGACGTGAGGTTAGACCGTTTCTCGCCGGCGCTCGACGCCGCACCGGACGAGCCGCCGGTCGTCGCCGTGGTGATCCCAACCTACAAGGCGCGCGGGACGATCGAGCGCGTCGTGCAGCGCGCGCTCGCCGTGTCCGATCTCGTCGTCGTCGTCGACGACGCGGATCCCGACCGCAGCGCCGAGCTGGTGCGCGGTACCGAGCGCGTCCACGTCGTGCGCCACGACGTCAACCGCGGCGTCGGCGGCGCGACGAAGACGGGCATGCGCGAAGCGATCGCGCTGGGCGCGCGCTACATCGTGAAGATCGACTCCGACGACCAGATGGACACGTCGTACGTGCCGTTCATGATCGAAACGCTGGAACGCTACCCCGAGGTCGATCTGGTCAAAGGCAACCGCTTCGCGGATCCCGCGACGCTGCGCCGCATGCCGCTCCTGCGCCTGATCGGCAACGCGAGCGCGACGCTGCTGGTGAAGTTCAGCAGCGGCTACTGGTCGATCGTCGACCCCACCAACGGCTTTCTGGCGACGCGGCGCGAGGTGATCCTCAACACCGATCTCGACGCGCTCGCGGACCGGTACTTCTTCGAGACCGATCTGCTGTGCGCGTTCGGCTTGCGGCGCCGCGTGGTGGCCGAGGTGGAGATGCCGGCGATCTACAGCGACGAGCCGCCCGGGCCGTGGGGCCTGCGCACGCTGCTGCCGTTTCCGGTGAAGCTGACGCAGCGGTTCTTCCGCCGGCTGCTGCTCAACTACCTCATCGTCGAGATCAACGTCGGCTCGCTGTGCGGGCTGATCGGGCTTCCGCTGCTGGCGTTCGCGGTTCTCTTCGGGTGGCACGAGTGGAGCGGCTCGCTCGCCGAGCAGACGTCGCGCCCGAGCGGCACGATCGTGCTCGCCCTGTTGCTGTTCATGATCGGCTTCCAGCTGTCGCTCATCGCGCTGCTCTACGACGTCGGCTTCTCGACGCCGACGGTGAAGCTGCGGCGCGAGCGCGCCGGCCGCGCGCCCGATCGCGCGCTGCTGCGCCGGTGAGCGCGCCCGACGACGTCCTCTTCGTGTTCGCGCACCAAGACGATGAAGTCGGCGCGTTCAGCCGCATCGCGTTCGAGGTGCGCGCGGGGCACCGCGTGTGGTGCGCCTTTCTGACCGACGGCGCGAAGAAAGTGCGCCCCGGCGTGCGCGACGCGGAGTCGCTGCGCGTGCTGCGGCGGCTGGGCGTCGCCGGCGAGCACGTCGCGTTCCTGGCGGACCGCGCGGGGCGCATCGCGGACGGCACGCTCGTTCACAACTTGCAGCGGGCGCGCGTGATGCTGCTCGACTGGCTGCGCGCGCGCGCGCCCGCGCCCGCGCGCATCTACACGCTGGACTGGGAGGGCGGCCACCACGACCACGACGCGACGCACCTGGTGACGCTCTCGGTCGCGCGCGACCTCGGCGTCGCGGACGTGTTCGTGTATCCGTTCTACAACGGCTGGCGCCGCCGGCCGAAGCTCGCGCGCGTGTCGACGTTCATCCCGAGCGCGGCGCCGGTGCTGCGCCGGCGCATGTCGCTGCGCGACAGCTGGCGCGCGGCGTGCTCGTTCGCGGGTTATCCGTCGCAGCGGCTCACGTGGCTCGCGCTGGGACCCGGGTTCTTCGTGCGCACGCTCGCGACGCGCGAAGAGCGCCTGCGGCGCGCGGACCCGCGGCGCGTGCTGCTGCCGCCCCACGGCGGCGTGCTGCACTACGAGAACATCTTCGGCGTGCGCTGCGAGGACGTGCTGCGCGACTCGGCCGCGCTGCGCGCGGAGATCGGGCGCGCAACGAACGATCCTTCGCCCTAACGCACCGTGATCGGGATCGAGCGGGACGTCTCCACGCCGTCGACGCTGCGCGCGATGATCTGCAGCGTGTAGCCGCGGCGCAGCCACGGCGGCAGCCACCACGGCACGGTGTACGACAGCGAGAACCGGCCCGGCCCGTCCTCGTGCATCGCGACCTCGCGGTAGTCGACGCGCGCCTCGACGTAGCGGACGTTCTCCGAGGTCACCACGTCGCCGCGCACCGCGCGCCCCGGGCGGATCTGCGTCGTCGAGATGGTGAACGACTTGATGGCCGGGTAGCCGTGCGGCGGCGGCGTGGGGCCCACGTGCGCGTAGGCGGCGCCCGGTTCGGGCGCTTGGCCGAGGGCGGCGACGAGGGCGAGGACGTGGACGAGCATGACGGTGGTTCGTTCCCCCGCTACCGGACGCTGACGCCGACGGCGCTCTGCGTGCTGGCGCCGCGCGCGTCGCGCGCGACGAACGTCACCGGATAGCTTCCATGGACGAACGGCGGCAGCGGCGGAATCGTCGTGCTCCCCGCAAACAGGCCGGGCCCGACGCGCGGCACGTCGAGCGCGACGCCGCCCGCGTGCGCGACGACGCTGACCACGCCCGCGGTCGTGCGCACCGTCGCGCGAACCACGGTCCCCGAGCGGACCACGGCGGGGCTCACGCTCGCGCCCAGGATCTCCGGCGGAAGCGCGTGCCGCGGCACGGCGCGCACGGGCACGTCCACGCTGCGCGGCCCGGTGATCCGCCGCGGCATGGCCGTGGCGCGCGGGGCGGTCGCCACCATGGCCGGCGATGCGGCGGCCGGCCGCGCCGTGGCCCGCGCCGTGGATGACGCGCTGGGCGAAGCGGTCGCCGTGGATTGCGTCGCCGCCGAATCGTGCGCGCAGGCCGTCATTCCGGCGGCCGCCGCGAGCGCCATGCCGATCCTCCGAACGTGGATGAGAACCTCCGGTCGCACAGGGTGGGAGCGGACGAGCGCCGAGAACACCCCCGGGTGCAGTCTTTTCCGCAGGAGATCGTCGTCCGGCGCGGTGCGGACGCGACGCTCAGCGTCGTCGTTCCCCTCTTCAACGAGGCCGACAACGTCGACGAGCTGCTCAGCCGCATTCGCCGGGTGCTCGCCGGCCTCTCGAGCGCGCCCGCGGCGCACGAGATCATCCTCGTCGACGACGGCAGCCGCGACGCGACGCTGGCGAAGCTGCTCGCCGCCGCGGCAGCCGACCCGCACCTGCGCGTGATCTCGCTGTCGCGCAACTTCGGCCACCAGATCGCGGCGACCGCGGGGCTCGACGCGGCGCGCGGTGACGCCGTCGTGCTGATGGACGGCGACCTGCAAGACCCGCCCGAGCTCATCGAGGAGTTCCTCGCGAAGTTCCGCGACGGTTATGACGTCGTGTTCGCGACGCGCCGCCGCCGGGCGGGCGAGAGCCGCTTCAAGCTGTTCACCGCGGCGCTGTTCTACCGCATCATCCGGCGTTTGACCAACGTGTCGATCCCCGTCGACACCGGCGACTTCCGGCTGATGAGCCGGCGCGTCGTCAGCGCGCTGCGCGGCTCGCGCGAGCGTCACCGCTTCATTCGCGGCCTCGTGTCGTGGGTGGGTTACAAGCAGACCGGCATCGCATACGATCGCGCCGAGCGCTTCTCGGGCGCGTCGAAGTACCCGGTGTCGAAGATGATCAAGTTCGCGATCGACGGCATCACCGCGTTCAGCGAGATCCCGCTGCGCCTCGCGACGTGGTTCGGCTTCACCGTCAGCGCGATCGGCTTTCTCGTCGCGCTCTACGAGCTGGGGCTGCATTTCTTCACCGGCTACAACTTGCCGGGCTACACGTCGACGATCTTCGCGATCCTGTTCTTGGGCGGCGTGCAGCTGATCACGATCGGCATCCTCGGCGAGTACGTCGGCCGCGTGTACGACGAGATCAAAGGACGTCCGCTCTACCTCGTGGCCGAAAGCGTCGGCAGCGGGCTCGACGCGGTGTCCGGCTCGTCGCCGAGCACCGTCCCCGTCACGAGATAATTGCGCACGTAGTCGCTCACGGCCGCTTCCAGCGCGGTGATCGGCTGGGTGTAGCCCGCCTCGCGCAACCGGTCGATCGTCGCGACGGTGCGGTATTGATACTTCCCGCGCAGCACCTCGGGCATCTCGACGTACTCGATCTTTGCCGGAATCCCGAGCGCGTCGAAAACCGCGAGGGCGAGGTCGTTCCACGTGCGGTCGATGCCCGCACCGACGTTGTAGATGCCGCCGGCACGGCGCGTGCGCGCGAGGAACGCGGTGATCGCCGCGGCGTCCTTGACGTAGAGGAAGTCGCGCGTCTGCTCTCCGTCGGCGATCCCCGGCCGGTAGCTCTTGAACAACTCGATGACGCCGCGGTCGCGGATCTGCTCGTACGCTTTCGCGACGACGCTGCGCATCGTACCTTTGTGGTCCTCGTTGGGCCCGAACACGTTGAAGTACTTGACCGCGACCGCGCGATCCAACAGCTGCTCGCGCCGCATCCAGAGGTCGAACAGGTGCTTGGAGTACCCGTACATGTTGAGCGGGCGCAGCGCATGCGGAGCGAGGTCCTCGCGCATGTCGTGCTCGCGCGCGCCGTACGTCGCAGCCGACGACGCGTACACGAACCGCGCGCCGCGCGCGAACGCCCAGCGCGCGATCTCCTGCGACCGCCGCACGTTGTTCGCGATCAGGTACGAAGCGTCGCGCTCGGTGGTCGACGAGCACGCGCCGAGGTGGAACACGGTCGCGATCTCGCCGAACGCGTCGGGCTGCGCGGCGATGCGCGCGAAGAACTCCTCGGCGTCGAGGTACTCGGCGAAGCGCAGCGGGACGAGGTGCCGCCACTTCTCGCTCGTCCCGAGCCGGTCCACGACGATGAGGTCGTCGTTCCCGTCGAGGTTGAGATGCCGCACGAGCGCGCTGCCGATGAGCCCGGCCGCCCCCGTCACGATGGCTCGCCCGCCCGTTAGGCCGTTCACCGCTGCCGCGCTCGCTTCATCACCATGCATTTCTTAGTTCACCAACGCGGGCAGGTCTGAATCTCTCACCACGCCTTCCACGAGCTTGCGCGCCGGCGGGGCGCTCGCGCCCAGCGTGAACGCGCTCGCCACGCGGCGCGGATCAGCCGACGGGCCCGCGCACTCCGCGAGCGCGTCGCCGGCGCGGACCGGCGTCCCGACGCGCGCCAGGATACGGATGCCCGCGAACGCGCCGTCGGCCGCGGTGAGCTCGCGGGCGAGCTCGCCGATCGCCGCGGCGTCGATGCGGGTCACGACGCCGTCGTGGCCGGCGGTCGCGGCGGCCCGGTGCGGGTGCGCCGCGATGCGCTCGACCGCGGCGCGCGTGCCGCCTTGCGCTTCGACGAGCTGCACGAACCGTTCGTACGCCGCGCCCGACTGCAGCGCGTCGAGCGCGTTCGGCACGATCGCGTCCTCGGGCACGCCGCCGACGCGCAGCATCTCGTGCGCGACGGCGAACACCGCTTCGGCGAGACGCGGATCGCGGTCGTCGCCGCGCAGGAAGTCGCGCGCCTCGACGGCTTCGATCCCGCTGCCGACCGCGGCGCCCAGCGGCTCCTCCATGTCGCTCACCAGCGCGCTCGCGCGCTTGCCGAACGACGCAGCGAGCCGCACGAGCGTGTTGGCGAGGCCCGTCGCCTCGGCGACGGTCCGCATGAACGCGCCGCCGCCGGCCTTCACGTCGAACACGATCGCGCCGGCGCCGCCCGCGATCTTCTTCGACACGATGGACGCCGCGATCAGGCCCACCGACGCGACGGTCCCGGTGCGATCGCGGAGCGCGTAGAGCTTGCGGTCGGCCGGGACGAGGCGTTCGGATTGCGCGGCGACCGCGCAGCCGATCGCTTCGACCTGCGCGACGAACGCCGCCGGCGCGAGGTCCGTGCGAACGCCGGGGATGGCCTCCAGCTTGTCGAGCGTGCCCCCGGTGTGCCCCAGCGCGCGCCCCGACAGCTTCGCGACCGGGACCCCGCACGCGGCGACGAGCGGAACCGCGATCAGTGACACGGTGTCGCCGACACCGCCCGACGAGTGCTTGTCGACGACGGTCCGGCCGCCGCGGTACGACAGCACGTCCCCCGACCGCACCATCGCGCCGGTCAGCGCGACGATCTCCGCATCCGCCATGCCGCGGATCGCGCATGCCATCGCCAGCGCGGCGACGGGCGCGTCGTCGATCTCGCCCGCGACGTACCCGTCGACGATGCGCCGCCACGTCGCGTCGTCGAGCTCGCCGCCGTCCCGTTTCGCCGCCAGAGCCCGCCTGAGCCAGCCGTCGTCCATCGCGCCTGCGGATTCGCGCGGGGCCGTCGCGAAGCCCTGGGCGTGCCCGCTCGCTTCGGCGCGCCGCCCCCTCTCGCCGTCGCGGCGCTCGCGCTCACGTGCGCGCTCGCGGTGCCGCTGCGCTTGTCCGCGGACGTCTGGGCGTACGCCGCCTACGGCGCGCTGCTCGGCCACGGCGCCGACCCGTGGTCGCACGCGTATCGCGCGGCCGACGTCGTGCGCTTCGGCGACCCGCTGCTGAGCGCGGCGCTGCGCGCGTGGGACGGCTCGCTCCCGCGCGACGTGTACGGGCCGCTGTTCACCGGCGCGTGCGCCCTCGTGGTCGCGGCGACCCGGCCGTTCGGACCCGGCGGCACCGTGGTCGCGCTGCGGCTCCTCGCGGCGGCGGGCCTGCTGGGGTGCGTGGCGCTCGCCGGGCGCCGGCGCCCCCGGCTTGCCGCGCTGCTGGCGTACCATCCCGTCGTGCTGTGGAGCGCGGCCGAAGGCCACAACGACGTGTTCTGGCTCGCGCTCGTGCTCGCCGCGGACGCTGTCGGCGCCGCGCGCGCCCGGCTGAGCGTGCTCGTCGCCGCGGCGGCGGTGAAGGCCGTCGCGCTCGTCCCGCTGGTCGCGGCGTTGGCGCGCGTTCCGCCGAGGCGCCGGGCGGCCGCGTCGGCGCTCGCGTTCGCGGCGCTCGCGGCGGCATACGCGCCCCTCATCTGGTCCGCCGTCGCGCACGGGCTCGACCACGCCACGGGGCCGCCGCGCATCTCGCTCGCCCACGCGGCCGCGCTTGCGGCGGCGTCGCATTCGCTCGCGCCCCTCGTCGTCGGGGCGGTGCTCGCGGTCGGCGCCGTGGCCGCCGTGGTGCGGGCGGTGCGCGCCGGGGATCTGCTCGCGGGCGCCGCGCTGGCCGCCTGGCTCGCGTTGCCGTCGCCCGAGCCGTGGTACGCGATCTGGCTCGTCCCGGTCGTCGCGCTGGCCGGGCGGACGCCCGCGTCGTGCGCCTTACTGGCCGCGTCGTTCACGGGCCTGGCGGGGTACGTGCAGGACACCGTCCCCGGAACCGCGCTCGCGCATCCGGCGTTGCTCGGAGGCACGATGCTCGCCCTTTACGCCGTCCCGCTGCTGGTCGCACTCCTCCAGCCCGCACCCCAACCGCAGCGGAACGCGGCGCCGCCGACGCCGCCGCCGCTGTCTACGCCCTCACCGACGCCTGCGCCGACCCCGGCCCCCACGACGACGCCGATCGCGCCGACGCCCGTACCCACGGCGCAGCCTTCGCTGACGCCGAATCCCTTCACGTATATCGTCGAACCGCCGCCGCCCGCGGCGGGCACCGGGCCGCGCATCACGGAGATCGCCGCCAACGACCGGGTGCTGCACAAGGGCGGGCTGCTGCTCGTGCGCATCACGACCAGCCCGGACGTGACGCACGTGCTCGCGCGAGCGATGGGCCGCGAGATCGGCATCCCGCAGATGTCGCCCGGCGTGTTCTCCGGCCAAGAGACGCTGCCCACCGGCATCCCGTTCTTCATGCTGAACCGCACCTACCAGATCGAGATCGTGGCGACGACCGCGGACGGCCGCAGCGCCAGCTTCACCGTCCCCGTCCGGCTCGAACGGTAGCAACGAAAAAACCCCGCGCACGTGAGGCGCGGGGTTTTTGTGGTTCGGGCGGCGCCGCTGTCGGCCTATGCTCGCCGAAGGCGCTCGAGCGTTAGTTGACGACTTTGACTTCGATCTTGCGGGGCTGGGCCTTCGGGTGCAGGCGCAAGGCCAGGGTGAGCATCCCGTGCTCGACCTTGGCGTCGATCGCTTCCGCGTCCACGTCTTCGGGCAGCAGGATCGAGCGCTGGAACGAGCGCCGCTCCGTCTTGCCCGTCACGGTGAGGACGCGGTCTTCGACGGTCACGTCGATCTGGTCGGGCTTGTAGCCCGGCACCGGGATCTCGACGTTCCAACCGTCCTCGGTCTTCTGCACGTCGCCCGAGAAATTGTACGACTGCTGCGGGTTGCCCATGAACGCGCGCAGCGGGTCGAACCCGAAGAGGTCGCTCACCAGCCCCCGGGCGTTGCCGTTCGGGCGCACCATCAGATCTGCCATGTTCTCCTGAAAGCCTCCGAATGCTCACTCGCCGCCCCGTGCTCTCGGAGTCGGCCACGGTTTTTGACACACCGATTCTAGCGCCGTCCTAGCACTCTTGTCAATACTCTGCTAACGGCGCTGAATCGCCGTCACGGCCAGCTCGTCTCCCGTGACGGCGTGATGATGAGCTCGCGGACGTCGCAGCCCTTCGGCCGCCCGAGCGCGAAGACCACGGCCTCGGCGACGTCGGCGGGATCGTTGAGCTGGTTCTTCTCGAACGCGTCGGGCGCCGGTTTGAATTGCGGGTCGCGCCCGTCGAAGAAATGCGTGTTCATCCCGCCGGGGACCAGCAGCGTCACCCCGACCCGCCCGGCGAGATCCAGCGCGAGGCCGCGGGTGAGGCCGACGACGCCGAACTTCGAGGCGCAGTACGCGGTCGCGGCGCCGAGCACGCGCAGGCCGAGCGTCGACGCGACGGTGACGATGCGCGGGTTGGGAGCGCGGTCCAGATAGGGCAGCGCCGCGCGGACCAGCGACGCGGTCCCGATCAGGTTGACCGCGATGACGCGCTCCCACGCGTCGGCCGCGACGGTGTCGAACTCGCCGCACGCGTCGATCCCGGCGTTCGCGACGACGGCGTCGATGCGCCCGCCGCTGCAGGCCGCGACGACGGAGAGCGCGCGCTCGATCGCCGCGCGGTCCGTCACGTCGACAAGGTGGTGCTGCCGCTGCGCGCCGCGCGGCAGCGGCGTGAGGTCGAACGTCACCGGCGTGCCGCCGTGGCGTTCGACGGCCTCCGCGATCGCCGCGCCGAGGCCCGACGCCCCGCCGGTGACGACGACGGTGCCGAGCGACGTGCGCGCGCCCGCGGCGTCGTTCCGTGTGAGTGTCTGCATGATGAGCTCCGTTCGATGGGCGGAAGTGATCGTTTTATCCGGCGGCGAGGCCGGCGAAGCGCGCGATGACGGAGCGCGTGATGGCGGCGACGCGGCCGTCGGGCGACGTGAGCGCGCGCGCCCAGTCGGCAGTGCCGGCGTTGAACACCGCGCCGCGCCCGCGCGCGAACGTCACCATCGCGGCATGGCCGCCCGGCGCGAGCTCGCCGCTGCCGTCGCTCACGTCCCAACCGTGCAGCGCGGCGCGTCCGAGCACGTCCACGCCGTCGGGCGCGTGCCTGCGGTCGAGCCCGTCGAACTCGTAGCCGATCAGCGCCGCGGCGGCGCCCACCACGTCGCCGTCGCCCAGATTCGCGTCACGCAACAGCGGATGCGACGCGCGCTCGATGCGATAGCCCGTCGCGGGGCGCGCGCCGATCCACTTGCCGCCGCCGGCGCGGTACGACAGCCCCGTCAGCGTGTCTTCCGGCGCGTCGTCCGACCACGATCCGTCGCGCGTGATGCTTGCGTCGCGCTCGTCGAAGCGCACGCGAAACCAGCACGTGTTCGCGCCGAAGAACGCGACCGCCCCGCCGCCGTCGACCCACGCTTCGACGCGGCCGCGCTTCTCGCGCGTCCAGTACTCGTCGTGACCGAACGTGCACAGCAGCGCGTAGCGCTCGAGATCCGTCGCGCCCCGGTGGAGATCCACGTCCGTGCAGACGTCGACGGCGACGCCCTGTTCCGCGAGCCACGCCAGACCGCGGAGATCCCAATGCGCGAACGTCTGCCGCGGCGTGGACGGATCGTACACGTCCGCGTTCACCTCGTCCCACGGATGGCCGCCGGTGCCGCCGCCGGGGCGGCGCAGCGTGACGGTGCGGCTGCCGCTGTACAGGCACGCGCCCTCGTCGTCGCCCAGCGTCCCGTCGACGTGCGCGACGTTGTACGCATGATAGGTGAACAGCGGCAGGTTGAGCAGCACACGCGCGCGCGACGGCGCGCGCACGACGAACAGTGCCGCGCCCCACCGCGCATCGGGCGTACCGTCGCGCGGCGCGCCGCGACCGCGCGTCGCTTCGTCGGCAAAGAAGCGCGCCACGTACGCGCCCGGTAGCAGTGAATCGGGCAGGCGGATCGTGATCGCGGGCCATTCCCATGGGACGGCGGCCGCCCCCGGCGGTGCGTCACGTCCCGCAAATGGGCCTGCGACGAGCGCGCCTTGTGCGCGGCGCTCCCAGCGCGCGAGGACGACGTGAAAGCGCGGCGCGTCCGTCGCGACGTGCAGCTTCAGGGTCCCGCCGGCGTCGACCGTCGGCTCGTGCGGAAACGCGCGCAGCATCACGCCGGCGGGTGCGGAAGCGCGTCGAGCAGCGCCTCGATGTGCGGGTGCACCGGCCGCCGTTCGCGCACGATCCACATCGCACCGCGCAGGGCGTCGAGCAGCGCCGCGCGCGCGACGCGATCCCGTATGCCGCTCGCCGCGAGCGCAAGCGTGGCCCGCCAGGCGCCGCGCCCCGAACGCCGTAGCCAGGCGGTCCACAGCCGGTTGCGCAGCGTCATCCGCCGCCGCTGGTCCGGGAAACGTCCGTTCGGATACGGCTCGTGGCGCACGACGAGATCGTCGGCGTAGATCAGCTCCCAACCGCGCTCCAGCAGATCGAGCGCCAGCAGCGACTCTTCGGCGCCGATGTGATACCGCGCGTGATAGCCGCCCGCTGCGAGGAACGCGTCGCGCCGCACGATCGACGCGCCGGCCAAGAACGACGCGATCGCAAAACCCGGACACGCGCTGCGCTTCGCCAGCGGGCTCGTCGCCATGCGGCCGCACGCCGGATCGAGGTGCTCTTCATCGCCGACGAGCACGCGCGCGTTGAGCAGCCCGACCGCGGGGTGGCGCTCGAGCAGTTCGACCGCGCGCTCGATGGCGCCGGGCTGCCACCAGGAGTCGTCGTCGCAAAACGCGACGTAGCGCGTCTCGGCGAGCCGCACGCCCGCGTTGCGCGCGGCGGCGCCGACGTTGCGCGGGAGCGCGATCACCGTGACCTGGGGATGCAGCGCCCGCACGTACTCGGCCGTTCCGTCGGCGGAGCCGTTGTCGACGACGATCACCGGGTGCGGCATGGGGCGGCCGCACACGTTCTGCAGCGTCTCGTGCACACGCGCCTTGCGGTCACAGGTCGCGAGGACCACCGTGCAGTCGATCATCGCCGTCGCGAGACATGATCGAGCCGGTACGTCGGCCCGTCGGCGTGTGCGCCCCGCACGAAACGCGGGTCGGCGAGGAACGCCTCGTGCACGTCGTCGGCGGTTTGCGCGTGCCCCTCGACCAGCGGCGTCCAGTGCACGAGCAGCACGTCGCCGCCCGGTTCGAGCGAGGCCGCGATGCCGTCGCGGATACGGGCGAGATCGGCCGGCCCGAAATAGAAGCCGAGCTCGCACAGCGTGACGAGATCGCCGCGAAAGGCGGGAAACGAGCCCGGCAGCTCGCACGCCGCGAATCGCACGTGTGCCATGCCGGCGCAGCGGTACGCGGCCTGCGCGAGCGCCTCCCCGGACACGTCCACGGCCAGCACGTCGTCGCAGCGCTCGGCCAGCATGCGCGTGAATACGCCGATCGAGCACCCGAGCTCGAGCGCGCTGCGATAGCGCTCGCGCGGCAGCGCGGCGAGCGTCGTGCGATATTTTCGGCGCTCGTATTCCGACGCCGCGAAGTTCCACGGGTCGGCCGAGCGCCGGTACAGCGCGCGAAAGTACTCGCCGGGGATCGTCGCGCCGCTGCGACCTTTCGGCGTCGGCACGGCGCCGGCGGCGTCACGCACCGAGCCCTGCCAGCGCCGCGATGACGCGCTGCGGCGGAATCGCGAGCAGCCCCGCGTCGGGGCGGTCGGCGTGCGGGTCGCCGACGGTACCGTTCCACAGCACGCGATGATACGGCCGCGGCGGCGGGCCCCAGATCGCCGGCGGGACCGGTCCGAACAGCGTCACCGACGGCCGGCGATACGCGGTCGCGAGGTGGGCGACGCCGGTGTCGCCGCACACGACGCGTCCCGCCGCCGCGACGAGCGCCGCGAGCTCGCGCAGGTTCGTGCGCCCGGCGTAGACATGCGTCGCCGGCACGTTCGCCGCCGCGGCGATCGCGCGCGCCGCGGCCGCTTCGTCGCGCGTACCCGTGATCACGACGGTGCGGCCCGACCGCTGCTCCGCGCGCGCCACCTCGATCCAGCGGTCGGCGGGCCAGCGCCGCGCGGCGCTCGCCGCCCCGGGGTGCAGCAGCGTCGCGCCGCGCAACCGGCGCGGCACGGCGATCGGCGGCACCGCGATGTCGAGCTCGCTCGGGTCCGCGGCGATGCCGGACTCGCGCAGCAGGCGGCACCAGCGCGCGACCTCGTGCTCGCCGGCGTCGTACAGCGGGCCGCGCGCGCTCTGCTCGACGTCCTCGTTGCGAAACGCGATCAGCCGTCGCGCGCCCGCATCGATCAGCACCCGGTGCGACTGCGGTCCTGCGCCGTGCAGATTGACGCCGACGTCGGCGCCGCGCGCGGCCGCAGGCAGCGGCTGCAGCGGCGCGGCGTCCACGACGCGGTCCAGCGCGCCGCCGAGCAGCGCCACGAGCGGTTCGACGAAGCGCGGCGCCGCGAGCACGATCTCCGCCTGCGGATACGCGCGGCGCAGGGCGCGAAACGCGGGCACGGCGGTGAGAAAGTCGCCGAGCTTGAGCGAACGCAGCACCAGGATCGTCATCGCGTCACGATCCCAGCGCGAGTTCGGTCGACGCGGTCGTCACCAGCCCGCGATAGACGTCCAGCGTCTCCGCCGCGATGCGCGACCACGAATAGCGCGCGCGCACGCGCTCGGTGCCGAGCCGCCCGAGCAGCGCGCGGTGGCCCGGATTCTCCGCGAGCGCTTGCAGCGCCCGCGCCAGAAGCCGCGGTTCGTTCGGCGGCACGTGGATGCCGGTCAACCCGTCGACGACGGTGTCGACGAGGCCGCCTACCGACGAGACGACGACGGGGACGCCGCACGCCATCGCTTCGAGCGGCACGATCCCGAACGGCTCGTACCACGGCGTGCATGCTACCACGTCGGCCGAGCGCAGGAGCTTCGGCACGTCGCAGCGCTCGACGCGGCCGCGGAGATAGACGCGGTCCGCCACGCCGAGCGCGTGCGCGAGCGCGGAGAGCCGCTGCGCTTCGGGATCGACCTGGAGGTCGGCGCTCTCACCGCCGCCGGCGATCGTCAGCTCGGCGTCGGGCACGTGCGCGAGCGCCTCGATCACCGTCGCGATCCCCTTGCGCGGGACCAGCCGCGACAGCGTCACGACGTGCATGCGGTTCCCGCGCCGCCGCTCGCGCGAGCCCGACGGTGTGAAGCGCTCCAGGTCGACGCCGCACGGCACGACGCGCAGCGTGCGCGGGTTCGCGCCCATGCGCAGCAGCATGAAGATCTCCGCGCTCGCGGTCGCGATCACCCGGTCGGCTTCGAGCACGATCCTGCGCTCTTCCGCGAGCCGCGCGTCGGGCGACGTATCGGCGCTTCCCTGAAATTTGCGCTTCTCGAGGCCGAGCGCGTGAAACGTGTGCGCGACCGGGATCCCGAACGGCTTCGCGGCGGCGAGCGCCGCGAGCCCGCTCATCCAGAAATGGGAGTGCACGACGTCGGGCCGTTCGGTCGCCCACGCGGTGCGCAAACGGCGCGCGAACGTCTTCACGTGCGGATAGATCGCATCTTTGGGGATCGGCCGCGGCGTGCCGGCGTCGACGTGCTCGACCATGACGCCCGGGCCCATCATGACCCGCGCCGGTAACCGCCGGTCGTCGCGGCGCGTGTAGACGGTGACGGCGTTGCCCAGCGTCGCGAGCCCCGCCGCGAGCGCGGCCACGTGCACGTTCTGGCCGCCGGCGTCCACGCCGCCCAGCGTCGCGAGCGGGCTCGCGTGCTCAGAAACCAAAGCGATTCTCACGCGATCACCTCCGCGAAAGCCGTGTCCCACGCCCGTAGAAATTTCTGCAGACCGTAGCGCTGGCGCGCGAACGCACGCGCGCGTTCGCCGTCGGCGCGCGCGGCGGATGGATCGCGCGCGTAGCGGCGCAGCGCGTCGCACAGCCGCTCGACGTCGGTCGACACCGCGCCGCATCCGGCCGGTACCGCTTCGACAACTTCGGTCGTGGCGAGCGCGACGACCGGCAGGCCGAGGTGCATCGCCTCGATCAGCGCGAGGCCGAGCGACGTCCAGCGCACCGGGTGCAGGTAGAGGCGCCGCCGCGGCATCTCGGCGTGCAGCACCGCTTGCGGCGGATCGTCGATACCGCCCAGGGCGCCGGCGTCCATGCCGAACACGTCGAGCGGCAGCACTGCGCCGAACCGTTCGAGCAGGTCGGTGCCGGTGACACGCCCGCGCCGGCGCGCTTCGTTGATCGCAACCGCCGCGCGGGGCAGCTCGCCGGTGTAGCGATAGCCGGGGTCGACGACGCCGTGCTCGATCACGCGCACCGGCGTCGTGCCGCAGTCCCAGAACAGCGCGTTGAAGTGCGTGACGTGCACGATGGTCAGGTCGTCGCGGTCGGCGGCCGGGTGGCGCATCTCGGCGATGCGGCCTTGCGGGGCGTCGTGCTCCAGATAGATCGTGCGCACGTCGCGGCCCGGCACGCGCCCGAGCCAGCGCTGCGCGAGCTCGAGCTCGTGCGGGCGCTGCACGATCACGAGATCAGGCTCCAGCGCCCGTGCCTGCTCCGGCGTCACCTCGATCACGTTGGGCGGCCAGTCCCACGTCCGTGCGCGACCGCGCCCGTCCGGACCGCGCCCGGGCAGCACGGGGACGTAGTACGTGTGCCCACCCGCGAAGAGTGCGGTGGCATACGAACCGTGCACGTGCCAGAGAAAGATGCGCTTGCGCTCGGCCTCCGCGGTGCGCGCGCGCGCCGGCGCGATCATCGCCGTGTCGCCGGTGCGTCGCGCCGAACGGTGCCGAGCGCGACGAGCACGTCGTCCACGGTGACGGCGCTCAAGCACGGCTGGCTCGGGATCGGGCACGTGCGCGCGCGGCAACCGCGGCAACCGATTTCCTGGTCGCCGAGCACGACGTGTTCCACCATCCACGGCCGAAACCGCGCGGCGGGGATCGTGGGCGCGAACAGCGAGACCACCGGTGTTCCGACCGCCGCCGCGACGTGCGCCGCACCGGTATTTCCGACCACGATCACGTCGGCACCCGCGATCACGCTCGCGAGGCCGGAGAACGACGTTCGTCCGGCGAGATCGGTTGCCGTCCCGTCCGCCACCTGCGCGCACAGCTCGCGTTCGGACGTGCCCCCGGTGACGACGACGCGCTCGCCGCGCGCCGCGAGCGCGCGTACGAGATCGCGGTTCGCATCCGGCGACCATGCGCGCGCGGCCACCGTCGCGCCGGGGTGCACCACCACGTACGGCGCGAGCTCTGCCGCGGGATTGTGAGCGCCGCTCCACATCGCGAGCCGGCCCTCGTCGTGCGGCGGCAGCGTGTAGCCGGCGCCGCGCGCGAGCGCGAGGTTGCGCTCGACCTCGTGCGCGTCGGGGAGGTCGCGCACGCGCACGTCCAACAGCGCGCCCGGATAATCGTCGCTGATAGCGCTGATGCGCGGCACGCCGGCGAGGCGAAGCAGCAATGCCGTTGGGAGCGCGCTCTGGTGGAACGACGTGAAGACGATCGCTTCGGCTGCGTGCAGAGCCGCGATGCGCTCGACGAACGCCGCGGTCGCCGCCGGATGAACGGGCTGCGGGTTCGCCTCGATCCAGCCGGCTTCGTGCACGATCACGTCGTCGATGCCGGGCAGCGCGCGCGCCGCCGGTTCACCGGACGGACCGCAAACGAGCACGAGCCGCGACGCCCCGGCCGCGAGCGCACGCAGCGCCGGCCCTGCGAGCAGGACGTCGCCGTTGTTGTCCTGGCGCACGGCGATCACGGTCCGGGTGCTCATCGCCATACGTCGCCTCGCAGCAACAGCTCGACCGCGGAGTCGAGGTCGCGCGCGACGACCGGCGCCTCGGCGATCTCTTCGGCGCGCGTGACGGCGGTCGGCACGAGGATGGCGCGCGCGCCGGCCGCGTGCGCCGCCTCGACGTCGGCGCCGATGTCGCCGACGACCACGCAATCGCGCGGCGCGACGCCGAGCGCGCGCGCTGCGTCTACGACGAGCCCGGGGTGCGGTTTGCGGCAGCGGCAGCCGTCGTCGGGACCGTGCGGGCAGATCAGCACCGGTTCCAGCGGGCCGAGCAGCGCGGCGACGCGCGCGTTCACCGCGGCGACGTCGCCGCGGGCGACGCGGCCCAGCGCGATGCCGCTCTGGTTCGACACGACCGCCGTCGCGATGCCCGCCGCGCGCAACCGGTCCAGCGCCGCGCGCGCACCGGGCATCGGCTCGACCGCCGCCGGATCGCCGTTGTGCGCGACGTCGACGACGAGCGTCCCGTCGCGGTCGAAGAGGACCGCGGGCGGCAGCGGGCGCGGCGCGGGCGCGGCGTCGCTCAGCAGCCGTTTGAGGCGCGCGTAGCCGCGCGCGCGGTGGTAGACCGCGAAGAACGGCAGCAGCGGCGAGGTCACCAGCATGGTCGCGATCTCCGCGCGCGTGCGCGGCCCCGGCGCGATGCGGCGCCACGCGAACCACGCGGCTTGCGCTCCCCAAACCGCGCCGAGCCGTGCGGCGCGCGGCCGCTGCCCCGATGCCAGCGCGGCGAGCGCCAGTGCCGCCGTCGCGACGGCCGCCAGATGCGCGGGAAACGCGCCGCGCGGCGCGCCGGCTCGGCGGCGCCAACCGCCGCCGTGCAGCGCGGCCATCAGCACGTCGTCGGCGTTGCCCGCCTGCAGGCGCAGGCTGATCGTCCACCCGGCGGGGCGCACGGGATGCTCGATGCGGCGCGCGCCGGTGACGATGCGCCGCCCGCGTCCGACGATGCGCAGCGCGAGATCGGCGTCCTCGCGGTACGCGCGCGGGAACCGCTCGTCGAAACCGCCCGTCGCGACGAGCTCGCTGCGGCGGTACGCGCAGTCCGCGGTGATCCACTGCGACGTCGCGAGACCGGCCACGTTGCGTTCCCAATCCGTTGGGCGCCGGTGGGCCGGCAGCGGCACCGTGACGCGGCCTTGCGAGCCGCCCACGTCGTGCGGCAGATCGCACAGGTCACGCTCGAGATCCGCCAGCCATTTCACGTCGACGAGCACGTCGTCGTCGACGAACGCGATCCAGCGTGCGCGCGACGCGCGCCAGCCGGTGTTGCGCGCGGCCGCCGGGCCGGCGGCTTTTCCGCGCAGGACGGTGATGCGCGCGCGTAAATCGTCGTCGAGCGCGCCGAGGTCCAGCGGCGCATCGGGTTGCCGCCGGTCGTCCACGATGAAGATACGACCGGGTCGCGGACCCGCCGCGGCGCCGACGGCGGCGAGTAGCGCACGCAGCGACGCCCGGCCGATCGTCGGGATGACGAGGTCGATCACGCCGTCACGCCACGGCATGCGCGTCGGCGGCGCGGCGTGCGTACACGGCGCGCTCCAGCAGAAACGGGCCGATCGCCAGCGCGTCGACCGGCGCAGAGCCGAAGCACTCCAGCGCGTCGCGCGGGCTGTCGACCATCGGGCGCCCCGCGGTGTTGAGAGACGTGTTGACGACGACAGGGACGCCGGTGCGGCGCTCCACCGCGTCCAGCATGGCAGCGACGAGCGGCTCTTCGGCGCGGTCGACCGTCTGCACGCGCGCCGTCCCGTCGACGTGAACGACGGCGCGCAGCTTGTCCTCCCAGCCGGGCTTGACGGTGTGCACGAAGAGCATGTACGGCGACGGCAGCGGTCCGTCGAACATCTCCGCGGCGCGGTCCGCGAGCGTCATCGGCGCGACCGGGCGGAACTGCTCGCGGCCTTTCACGTCGTTCAGACGGCGCAGCGTGTCGGCATGGCGCGGGTTCGCAAGCAGCGACCGGTGGCCGAGCGCGCGCGGGCCGTACTCGCTGCGACCTTGGAACCATGCGACGATGCCGTCGTCGGCGATGACGCGCGCGACGGCGTCGGCGATGTCGCGCGGGCGCGTGTAGCCGACGTTCGCCGTTTCGAGCGCTTGCTGGATCTCCGCGTCGCTCCAGCCGCGACCCAGTGCGGCGCTTTGCATCGGCCGCACGTCCGCGCCCAGCTCCTTCGCGGCGTAGAGGGCGGCGCCGAGCGCGGTGCCGGCGTCGCCCGCCGCGGGCTGCACCCAGACGTGCTCGAACCCGGCGTTGCGCGCGACGTCGGAGTTCGCCACGACGTTGAGCGCCACGCCGC
>Ga0066662_10000010_pt1 | contig 60926 bp, 62 predicted proteins | sample GraSoiAngelo_111_FD_133939 | JGI IMG/M metagenome (GOLD analysis project Ga0066662, IMG submission 133939) | Grasslands soil microbial communities from the Angelo Coastal Reserve, California, USA - 14_0903_12_40cm | ecosystem: Environmental > Terrestrial > Soil > Grasslands | place: USA...
GACCGACTGCGATCACGTCGTCGAGCTGGTGCACGAGCCCGGCGCGAACGACGGCGCCGCACCGCGGTATTTCGAGCTGATCGCCTCGCTCGCGCCCGCCGCCGAACCGGCGACGCGCCTGCACGGCGCGTTCGCGGTCGGCGCATCGAGTGACGGAACGGAATACCGCATCGCCGGCATGGTGGATGCGCGGCAGCGCCGCATCGTGCTGCCGGATATCGCGCTGCTGGGAACTTAGCCGCCGAGCGCCGCGCGGAGCGACGCGCCCGCCGCGTCGGAGAACGGACCCGAGCCACGCCACGTGATGCGGCCGTCAGGTTCGACGAGCAGCAGCGTGAGGTGCGCGCGGTCGCTGATGCCGAGCGAGCGCGCGAACGCTTCGACGTTCACGAACAGCGGGATCGTCGATGTACGCTGTTCCGGCGCCGAGACCGCAGCCTTCATCGCGGTGATGATTCCGCGGCGCAGCCACTTCGGCGTTCCCAACGCGATCAGCAGGCGCGCGCGCACGTCCGGGCGCGCCCGCACGAGGCCGTCGATGTAGGGCACCCACGATTCGAGCTCGGGCTTGTGCTCGAGCACGAACCCGATCATCGCAACCGTGCGCCCGACGGCGAGATCGCGTGGCGCGACGAACGGCGTCCCGTCGAGCGCATCACCCGCAACGGCCGGAAAGCGTGCGGCTTCCATGCGCGAAGCGTACCCGTGTGGTACGAATGATCCTCACGCGAAGCGCCCGCTCATCCACGAGCGCATGACGATCGACGACCCGATCGCACCGGTCATGCTTCCGGTCGCATGGGGTTTGGCCGTCGTCGCCATCCTCTTGCTTGCGTGGCACGTCGCGCGGCGCTACCCGTCGGCGCCGAAGAACGTTCCGATGAAGCTGCGCATCGACGGCCGGCCGGGAGGTCTGGGATCCAAGCGCTGGCTGTGGGCGGCGCCGATCGCCATCGCCGCCGTGACCGCGCTGCTGACGGTCGTCGTGCTCCGCGCGCCGCCGTTGCCGGAACAGCGAACCGCGGTCGCGCTCGTGTTCGTGCTCATCGCCGAGGTCGCATGGTTCGGCGCGTGGCAGACGGACCGGCAGATCGAGCTCGCGCGCAAGATGACGTATCGCGTCGCACCCGTTCGCACGCTGCGCGCGCTGTTTCCGATTCTCGTGACGGCCGTCGTCGCGGTGGTCCTCGCGATTCGCCCCTGACCGCTCAGAAGACCGGGATGATGTCCTCGGGGCCGATGTGGCCGACGTCGACGCCGTCGAGGTCGAGTTCCGGAATCGCCGGGAACTCGATGCCCCACTCGCCGACGATCGCGCGCACGCGCGCCAGCGCCGTGCGCCAGTTCTCCGCCTGCTCGTCGAACGTCAGCACGCCCAATCCCGCGTCGCGCGCGTGCTGCACGAGCACGCGGTGGTTCGGCAGAAAATAGTCCGGGATGTCCCAGAACTGGTTCGGGGGCTCCCACAGAATCATGCTCAGGAACACGAAGCCCGCGCGCAGCTGCTTCGTGATCATGGTTTTGTACTCGTCGTTCAGGCCGGGCCAGTCGCGCTCGAGCACCGTCAGGCAGATCGCGAGATGGCGCGCTTCGTCCTGTCCGACCTTTTTGAAGATCTCTTTGAACAGCGGGTGCGTCGCCTTCTTCGACATGCCGAAGAACAGCGTCGACGACGCCACCTCGCCCATCATGAACGACGTGAACAGCACGCTCAGCGGATACTTCGCGAGCGACGCGCTGTAGCCGGACCAGTACCGCCCGCCGTTGTGGTACAGCCAGCCGATGTTGTTCTGCGCGGCTTTCGCGAGATCGCTCGTCGCCTCGAAATCCATCGGGCCGCCCGGCACGAGCGCCTGGATCGCGCGCTGGCACACTTCCTCGTGGTTCATCTCGTCGTGCGTGATCGAGAAGAAACACTTGCGAATCGGATCTTCCTGGTGCGTTTCGAACGCGTGGATCGTCGCTTTCGCGAACACCGCCGGACCGGAGCCGTCGAAGTTCGCGAGCACCGCGTACCAGTACATGATCCCGAGCCGCTGCTCTTCGGTGAAATCCTCGGCGCGCAGCGTGTCCCACGGAAAATCCGACGGGTTCCACACGTGCCGCTTCGCGCGCTCGTACAGCTCGGCCAGCTTGGGTGTCTCGACGCGCCATTCCATCGGGAAGATGTTGGGCTGCGGCACCTCGGGGAACGGCGTGAGACCGCCGGACGGGATGACGAGCTCGTTCTGGTGCTGCGCGATCAAGGCCATGTGGACGAATCCTCTCCCTACCGAATGGTCGGTCAGGGACGAGTATACCCGGGAATGCGGGCGGGATCAATCTCCCGCCGAACGGACAGCCGATGGTCAACGGGATCGACATCTCCGCTTTTCAGCCGAACGTCAGCTTCAGCCAAGTGCACGGTGCAGGCTACTCGTTCGTGTACATCAAGGCGACGGAGTCGACGGGCTATTCGTCGCCGAATTTCCCGGCCCAGTGGCACGGCGCCGCGGCGGCGGGCATGCTGCGCGGCGGCTATCATTTCTTCGACTTCAACGCGGACGCAACGGCGCAGGCGCAGCACTTCTTGGCGCACTGCCCGCCCGCCAAAGGCGCGCTGCCGCCGATGCTCGACCTCGAGACCACGGACGGCGTCCCCAGCGCCGGCCACAACGTGCAAAGCGTCGCGACGTTCCTGCACGTCGTGGAACAGGCGACCGGCGTGCGCTGCGTCCTGTACGTCAACGACGGCTGCTGGTCGGGCACGCTCGGCGCAACGGCGGGCTTTTCCGGGCATCCGTTTTGGGCTCCGTCGTATCTGAACGGCGTGAACTCGCCGCCGCCGACGGCGAGCACGCCGCCGATCATGCAGCCGCCGCCACCGCAGATCACGGCATGGAGCACCTGGACGTTCTGGCAGTACAGCCAGACCGGTCAGGTGCCCGGCATCTCCGGCGCGGTCGATCTCGACGTGTTCAACGGCAGCCTCGCCCAGTTGCAGGCGCTCTGCCAGAAGTAGCTCAGCCGACTTCGCCGAGCCAGTCGTAAAGCGTGTGGCGCAGCTCGCCGGCGACCGACGCGAACGTGCCGCCCTCGGCCAGCTCGCTCTTCGCGCGCGGGTCGCGCGCGAGGGCAAGCGCGAGCACCCGCGCCGCCTCTTTGTGGAACTGCGCGTGCAGCGCGCGCGAGCGCGAGTACAGCGGCCGCGCCTTGAGCGTCGACGAGATGTCGCGCGTCAGCCAGATCCCGATCGGGCACGCGTCTTCCTTTTGCGTCGTCGCGACGTCGACGCTGCTGCGCCCGTACTCGGCCGCCGTGCGCAGGCGCCCCATCCAGGCGTGGTGCGCCGCGATGGCCGCCGTGATCTGCTGCTTGAGCGTGCTCTTGTCGGCGTCCGTCAAAACTGCGTTACTCATCTGATTTCCTGACCTCCAACACCCGCATGAAGACGAAACGGCCGCTTAGCACGGCCGCTCGCTCGGTATTGGTATCGGCAGGGCGCAGCGGCACTTGAGCCGCTAGCAAAGCTTCTCGGCCACGCGCGCGAGCAGCTCGCTCATCGTCGGGTGCAGATGCGGCATGTCCGCGATCTCTCGCGCGGTCGCGCCGCGGTCGATCAGCGCGATCGCTTCGCCGGCGAGGTCGATCGCGTCGTCGGTGACGATCGCGATGCCGACGACGCGGTCGTCGTCGCGCCGCGCGAGCATCTTCACGAAGCCTTCGGTCTGCTCCGACACCAGCGCCTTGCCGACCTCGCTCGCGGGCACCGCCGCGACGCGCACGTCGATCCCGTCGGCGCGGCACTGCCGCTCGGTGCGCCCCGCCACGGCGACTTGCGGCTGCGTGTAGAGCGCGTGCGACTCCCAGCGCCGCCAGTCCGCCTCGACGGGTTCGGCCGCGAACGCGTTGGCCGCCGCGAGCCGTCCGGCGTACGCGGCGGTGTGCACCAGCGAGCGGCGCGCGAGCACGTCGCCGGCGGCGAACACCCGCGGGTTGGACATGCTGCGGAGCGTTGCATCGACGACGATGCCGCGCGCGGTGTCGCCGTGGATCCCGCCGGCCGCGAGATCGAGTCCGTCGACGCGCGGCCGCCGGTTCGTCGCGAGCATCACGATTTCGCAGCGCGCGCCGTGCGCGCCGCGCGCGGTGTCCGCGACCAGCACCGTCACGTCGCCGTCGCGCGCGGCGCGGCGCACGTCCGCGTCGAGCACCACGTCGACGCCGTCGCGCTCGAGCGCCGCGCGCACCGCGGCGGCGACGTCGGGATCGTCGTTGCGCAGCAATTCGGGCGCGTCTTGAAACAGCGTGACGCGCGCGCCGAGCCGGGCGAAGAACTGCGCGAACGCGCAGCCGATCGGCCCGCCGCCGATGATCGCGATGCTGCGCGGTGCGTGCGTCATCTCGAGCACGCCGGTGCTCGTCATCGTCCGCACGCGGTCCAGCCCGTCGACCGGCGGGGGGATGACCGCGGAGCCCGTCGCCACCACGAAGCGGTCGGCCGCGATGCGGCGCTCGCCGACGACGATCGTGTCGGGCGCGACGAAGCGCGCGTCCCCGCGCACCAGCGGGTACTCCGCGAGATCGTGCAGCCGGTCTTCGGCAAAGTAGTCGACCAGCGCGCGCTTGCGGCGGATGATCGCCGGCAGGTCCATCGTCACGGCGCCGGTGTCCACGCCCACGTCGTGCGCCTTGCGCACCCCGCCCTCGATCTGCGCCGCCGCGAGGATCGCCTTGGCCGGCATGCAGCCGCGCAGAATGCACGTCCCGCCCAGCTCCTCGCTCCCGGTGACCACGACGAAGTCGCGCCCCGCGGCCCGCGCGGCCTCAGCCGCCGTAAAACCCGCCGTCCCCGCGCCGATGACGCAGAGCTCGTGCCGTTCGTCGCCCATCCCGGCCAGCGTACCCTCCGCTGTGGCGGGCCCTTCGGGGCGGAACCCGCCTGCGAGGACGCCGCCGCGGGTACAAAAAGACTAAAATCGAACAGGTGTTCGATAGTCCTTTCGTCGAAGAGCCGGCGTCCGATGAATACGCGACGACGATTCCGACCCGAAGACCAGGGCCCCGAGCCGGCCAACCTGCACGACGTTCAGCGCTCGATCGAGCGCTTGGAGCGTGAGGACCGCGCGATGCTGCGGCCCTGGATCCTCGCTCGCTACGATGTGCGGGGCTACCGCGCTGCGAGCACGGTGCGCCCGGTCGATCCGGCGGGACGCCCGTGAGCGCGGTCGCGGTCGAGGCGAGGCGGGTTCGGGTGGAAAGCTTCGGCGAACGGCTGCGCCGGCTGCGCACGGCGTGCGGCGTGAGCTGCGCGCACCTCGCGCACCGGGTCGGCGTGACCGAAGGCGCGATCCGCCAGATGGAGAGCGGCCAGACGAAGATGGCCAGCTTCGTCATCGGCTTGCGCCTCGCCAAAGAGCTGGGCATCGACGCCTGGTATCTCGCGAACGGCGTCGCCGACGACGCGGAAGCGCAGGCCGGCGCCGAGGGGATCGTGCTGCGCGTCAGCGCGCTCGAACAGCAGATCGCGTCGCTGCTCGACGAGCGGTCGCGCGGCGCGTAACCGTCAGCGCGAGCTGACGAAGTCACTTGCGAGTGACGAAAGTCAACTGCGGTTGATGCCGTCGAACGCGAGCGCGGTCACGGCGGCGGCGATCGCCTCGCGCGACAGGGAGCCGTGCCGGTACCATTCGACCACTGAGTTCGACATGCCGAAGATCAAGCGCGCGACGAGCCGCGGCTCGAGGTCGCCGCGCACGTCGCCGTCGCGCTGCGCCTGCGCGATGATGTCGGTGACGAGCCGGTCGAACGCGCGCCGGCGCTCGACGGCGTTGCGCTCGCTCTTGGACGTGCCGTGGATGCGAAACAACACGGTGAGCTCGGGCAACAGCTGCATCGTCGTCTCCGCCACGCGGCCGACGATGTGGTGCAGCCGCTCGCTCGCGCGTCCGTCGTGCGCCGCCGGCTCGTCGAGGATCGCGTACAGCGCGTCGAGCGCGCGGCCGAGGCCGCGCTCCAGCAGCGCTTCCTTGCCGCTGACGTGGTGGTAGATCGACGCCTTCGTGATCCCGGCCGCGCGCGCGACGTCGTCCATCGACGCGCCGTCGTAGCCGCGCTCCGCGAACACGCGCAGCGCGACGTCGGTCAGCGAGTCGATGTCGTACGGCTTGCGCGGCTCCACGCTCAGCGGGACGGCGCCGGCATCACGAGCGTCTTCGCGAAGTCCGGGCCGAGCACGGTGGCGATGTGCGAGTACGCCGTCGCCACGTCCGGCTTGAGCGCGTCGAGCGCGGCCCGGTGCTGCTCGAACGGCGGCTGCAGCGAGCTGCTGATCGCGAAGATCGCGCCGAACACGCGCTCGCGGATGCGGTCGGGCCGGCCGATCGAGTCCTCGTCGTGCAGCGAGTTCGACGTCAGCTCGTTTTGCAGCGCGACGAGGTTCGCGCGCTCGGCCGGCGGCCGCGACTTCTTCAGGCGCGCGGTGATCTCGTTGAGCGCGCGGTCCAAGCCGTCGATCCATGTGAAGCCGGTCGCGAGATACGCGTGCCGCGCCGCGCGCTGGTCGGGCGTCCACGGGCTGAACGGATCGTCCGACAGCGTGAACGGCTGGTCGAAGATCTTGCCGTCGACGTGCAGCCGCGCGGTGTAGCGGCCGGGCAGCGCCTCCGGACCCGTCGCCGGGCCGGCGTTTTGAAAACTCGTGCCCAGCCAGCGGGTTGGACCGTCCTCGTTGCCGTCCCACGTGATGCGGTTGAGGCCCACGTCGTTGCTCACGTAGTACTTCGCGCGCTCTTCTTTGGGCGGATCGCTGCGGTCGAACGGCACCATTCCGCGCAGAGTGCGCACCGGCTTGCCGCTCGCGTCGGCGATCTCGAACCACGGGCGCTCCTTGGCTTTCGTGCGCTGGTAGAACGTCAGCACCGCGCCGCCCGGCGCGTTGGGCCCGGAGAAATTGTTCGCCGGCAGCGAGTTGCCGTCGCCGGTCTCGATCGACGGCCAGCCTGCCCACAGCACCGCGTCGCGCACGGGGAAGAACTGCACGCCCGCACTCCGCGCGGCGGCGAGCTGCTGCAGCGCCGACAGATCGTCGAGCACGTAGAACCCGCGGCCGTGCGTCGCGACGAGCAGATCGTTCGCCGACGGGTGCACGCGGATGTCGTAAACCGGGACGACGGGGAAGCCTGCGCGCAGGCGCTCCCAGCGCCCGCCGCGGTCGTACGAGATCCACAGCGCGTTCTCGGTGCCCGCATACAAGAGGTTCGGCTCGCGCAGGTCTTGCCGCACCACGCGGACGGGCGCGTCGAGCGGCAAGTTCGCCGCGATCGAGCGCCACGTCGCGCCGTAGTGGTCGGTGACGAACGCGTACGGGCGGCGGTCCCCGAGATCGTGCCGGTCGAGCAGCGTGAACGCCGTTCCCGCCGCGTGCGGGCTCGCTTCGATCACCTCGACGCGCCCGTACTTCGGCCAGCTCGGCGGCGTCACGTTCGTCCAATGCGCGCCGCCGTCGCGGGTGAGCTGGATGAGCCCGTCGTCCGTGCCGGCCCAGATCAGGTTCGCGTCTTTCGGTGACGGCGCGAGCGCCAGCGTCGTGTCGTAGTACTCCGCGCCGGACACGTCGAGGTTGATCGGGCCGCCCGAGACGCGCTGGTGCTCTTTCTCGTTGCGCGTGAGGTCGGGGCTGATCGGCGTCCAGTGCCGGCCGCGGTCGGTCGTCTTGAACACGACGTTGCCGCCGAAGTACGCGACGTGCCCGTCCTGCGGCGAGAACGCGAGCGGTGCGTTCCAGTTGAAGCGGTACTTCGCTTCGGCGAACGACGTGCGCGACGTGAACACGTCGACCGGGTACGGCGACACGTCGACGCTCTGGCGCGCTTTCTGGTCGTAGATGCCCAGCACGCCGTCCTGCGTGTTCGTCCACAAGAAGTTCGGGTCGACGGGATCGGGGATCGCGTACATGCCGTCGCCGCCCGCGATCGCGAACCAGTCGCGGTTGAGCAGGCCGATGCCGTTGCGCGACGTCGTCGGCGCGCACCACGAGCTGTTGTCCTGCAGCCCGCCGCAGATCAAGTACGGCTTCTCGTCGGAGAAGCCGACGTGGTAGATCTGCGCGAGCGGGATGCGGTCCAAAAATGCCCACGACTCGCCGCCGTTGCGGCTCAGGATCACGCCGCCGTCGTTGCCTTCGATGATGCGCGTGCCGTCGGCCGACCACCACAGCGCGTGGTTGTCGACGTGCACGGAACCGGTCAGGTGCTTCCACGTGCGCCCGCCGTCCTTCGACAGCGTGAGGTACATCGACACCGCGATCACGCGCTTCTCGTTGCGCGGGTCGACCGCGAGGTGGCTGAAGTAGAACGGCCGCTGCTCCGGCAGCGTGTCGCTCGACACGCGCGCCCATGAGTCGCCGCCGTCGTCGGAACGCCAGACCGTACCCTGCGTCGATTGGATCACCGCGTACACGCGCTTGGGATCGCTCGGCGCAACGGCGACGCCGATGCGCCCGAGCGTATCGGTCGGGAAACCGTGGCCTCGGATCTTCGACCACGTGCGCCCGCCGTCGCGCGAGCGGTAGAGCCCGTCGGCGGGGCCGCCGCTGGTCGCGATCCACGGCTCGCGCCGGAACTGCCAGATCGCCGCGAACACCGTCTGCGGGTTTTTCGGGTTCCACGCGAGGTCGGCCGCGCCGCTCGCGGGGCCGACGTAGAGCGTCTTGCTCCACGAGCGGCCGCCGTCGTTGGTGACGTAGACGCCGCGCGCGGTAGTGTCCTTCCACGGATCGCCGAGCGCCGCGACGATCGCGCGCTTGGGATTCTTCGGATCGACGAGAATCTTCGCGATGTTCGACGTGTCGTCGAGGCCCGCGTGCGTCCAGTGCTTCGCCCCGTCGCGCGTCACCCACACGCCGTCGCCGTACGACACGTCGTTGCGCGGGTTGCTCTCGCCGGTGCCGACCCACACCGTCTTGTCGTCGCTGGGCGCGATCGTGATCGCGCCGATGGCGCCGAACTTCGACGCATCCGTCCAGACCGATTGAAACGACGAGCCGCCGTCGCTCGACTTGAACACGCCGCCGCCGGCGCCGCCGGCGTAGTAGAGCGCGGGATCGTGGTCGCTGCCGGCGACGGCCGGCACGCGGCCGCCCGACGCCGCGGGCCCGATCGCGCGGAATTTCACGCCGTCGGTGTCGGGACCGGGCGACGCGGTGGGCGTCGGTTTCGCAGCGGGCTTGCGCGGCGTCCCCGGCGCCGTGCCGCCGGCCGGCGCGGCGCCGAGCGGCGCGAACGGGAAAGGAAGCGCCGCCGCGAGCAGCACGGCGGCGGCGAAGAACGGTCCGGTACGCATCACGGGCGTGGTTCCGATTGCACGGCGCCGTTCCCCGCCCGAACCTTCGGTAGGGGCGAGCCCGAAACCGGGGAAGGCTTCGCGTGATGGCGACGACGGCGAAAGCACCCGCGCTCTCCCGCGAGCAACTGCTCAAGCTCTACCGCGACATGGTGACGCAGCGAGCGGTCGACACCCGCGGCTTTCAGCTCAACCGCCAAGGGAAGATCGGCATCGCGATGGGCTCGGAAGGCCACGAAGCGGTGCAGGCCGGGACCGGGCTCGCGTTCGTGCGCGGCAAGGATCTGCTCTACCCGTACTACCGCAACACGGGCATCATCCTGGCGTGCGGTTTTCCGCTCAGCGACCTGTTCCGCTCGCAGCTCGCGCGCGCGCAGGACACGACCGGCGGCCGTTCGATCATCAACCACGTCACGGCGCGCGCGCTGGGCATCGCGTCGATCTCGTCGATCATCGCAGCGCAGTGCACGCACGCCGTCGGCGCGGCGTGGGCGGTCAAGCGCAGCGGCGCGACCGATCGCACCGTGTTCTGCCAGTTCGGCGACGGGGCGACGTCGCAAGGCGAGTGGCACGAAGCGATGAACTTCGCGGCCGTGCACGCGCTGCCGGTGGTGTTCTTGTGCGAGAACAACCAGTGGGCGATCTCGACGCACATCAGCAAGCAGATGCGCGTGAGCACGATCTCCACGCGGGCGGCAGGCTACGGGATGCGCGGCATCACGTGCGACGGCTTCGACCCGATCGCCGTCTACACGGCGGTGCGCGAAGCGCGCGAGCACGCCGCCGCCGGCAACGGCCCGGTGCTGGTCGAGTCGATGTGCTACCGCTTCCTGTCGCACACCACCGACGACGACGACCGCACGTACCGCACGCGCGACGAGGTGTCGGAGCACCGCCCCAACGACCCGGTGCCGAAGTTCGAAAAATATCTCCTCGCAAACAACGTGCTCTCCGACGACGACGTGACGACGATCAAACGCGAGATCACCGAGCTGGTCAACCGCACGACCGACGAAGTCGAAGCGGAGCCGTATCCCGATGCGAAGACGCTCTACGGCAACACGTACGCCGGTCCGGACGACGCATGGCTGGTTCACGTCGCTGATGCTCCGTGAACCCATCGGCATGACCCGCGTTCGACGCGGGTCAGCCTTCCGGCCAACTGTGCGCATCGAGCGTGCTATAATGCGCGTACCATGAGCGTTCCGTTCCGGGTCGCGACTTCCGACGAGCGCGCGTATTACGAAGGCGTCCTCTATCCGCTGCAAGACCGCATCCTCGCGGTTGCGGCCACGTACGGCGACGCGCTGGTGCTCACCGGCGGGACGGCGCTCGCGCGTCTGTACCTGCACCACCGGTACTCCGACGACATCGATCTGTTCAGCCTCGAGCCCAAACCCGGCGAGCTCGGACGCGCGTTCGCCAATACACTCGAATCGCACGGTCTCGTGGTCGAACCCGTCACCGAAGCCGTCGCGTTCATGCGGATGTGGGTCGCGGACGGCAAGAACCGCATCCAAGTCGACATCGCACCAGATGCCCGGCGCGTCGAACCATCATCACCATCGCGCCTCGGCGTCCATGCCCACACCTTGCGCGACATCGCCGCCAACAAGATCGGCGCGTTCGAAGACCGCTCCGAGGTGAAGGACGCGGTCGACCTCTACCACCTCGCCCGGCTGTTCACATGGCGGCAGCTCTTCGACGACGCCGAAACGAAGCGCGTCCCGATCGCGTACGACGATCTGCGGCACTTTCTGGAGACGCCGTTACGCGGATCGGCGCTGCTGGTCGAGCCGATCGACGAACGGGAGTTTGCGCGCTTCGTGGCCTCGCTTCGCGACGAGGTCGCGAACGAGATCAAAAAAAAAGTCGCTGAGTACCGCCTTCAGCTCGACTCCATCGTATCCGATTTGTTGTGGGACACGCCGAGCGAGCTGCGCACGATCAACGACCGGACGCACGACGTCCTCGAGCGCCGCGCACCGCAGCTCCCGCTCCCGCAGCGCATCGCGCTGCTCGAGGCGCTTTCAGCGGCATAAACGCGCGCGGAACGACGTTGCGTATAGGCTGACCCGCGTCGAACGCGGGTCATGCCGGAGATTCGACGAGCGCAGCGAGTCGAATCCTAGCGATGCAGCGCGATCGAGCCGTTGATCGTCTTTGCGTCGATGCGCAGCGCGCCGTCGCCGATGGTGCCGGATGCGGTCGCTCCGGGGCCGTAGCGCGGGCGAGTCACGGTGATGCCGTCGGCGTTGATGCCGCCGGTCAGCGTGCGCGCTTCCAGGCTGACGCCGCTGCCCGGCGGTAACGACACGTCGATCGAGCCGTTTACCGTCTTCGCGCTCAGCGTGCCGCGCACGCGGTCGAGAACATGCACCTCGACGGAGCCGTTGACCGACGCCGCTTTACGAACGTCACGCCCTTCCACGCGCACGCTGCCGTTCACCGATGCGACCTCGGTCGGGCCGTCGTTGATCGCGTCGACCGAGCCGTTCACCGACTGCGCGACGAGCGTGATCCCGTGCGGCACGGTGACGTCGAAGTCGACTGCCGTGTCGTTGTGCGAATCGCCCGACGACCACGTCGAGTGGTCGTCGCAGGCGCGGTTCACGTTGGGCGGATAGCGCACGCACACGATGATGCCGTCCGCGCGGTTCTCGACGCGGATGGCGACCTCGTTCGGATCGCCGCGCTCCGCGTGCTTGTTCGCGCGGACCGCGAGCCGGTCGCCGGTGCGCACGCGAACCGTCCCGTTGATGTCCTGGATCGTGAGCTTTTGCCCCGGCCGGAGCGATCCGTCGTAGGCGAACGGCACGGCGGCGACCGCGAGAACTAAAAACATAGTTACAATCTAGCGCGCCCGGCGAGGCCTGTCAAGCGCTCCGGCCCGCTGCCGCCACGGTCCCGTCGAACGACCGGATCTCGGCGCAGACCGCTTCGGCCGCGCTGACCGGCAGTTCCGGATAGATAGGCAATGCGAGCGCCGTCCGGCTCCACCGGTCGGCGGCGGGCGCAGCCGCGTTGCTCTCGCTCGCATACAGCGGCTGGCGGTGGCAGGGCGTGTCGTAGTAGAGCGCCGTTCCGATTCCCGCGGCCGACAGGCGCTCGCGCAGCGCGTCGCGGTCAGGGTGGACGATGACGAACTGGTTGTACACGTGCTCCGCGTGCGGCGGCGGCGCGGGACAGATCGCGCGCGTTCCGGCGAGACCTCGCCGGTACACGCCGGCGAGCGCGACACGGCGCGCGTTCCACCGCGCAAGATGCGGCAGCTTGACGCGCAGGATGGCGGCCTGCACCTCGTCGAGACGGCTGTTCACGCCGAGCCGCACGTGCGTCTGACCGTCGCCGCGGCCGTGATTGCGCAGCGAGCGGAGGAGCACGGCCAGCGCGCCGTCGCGCGTCGCGACCGCTCCGCCGTCACCCGCGCACGCCAAGTTTTTCGTCGGGTAAAAGCTGAATGCCGAGAGCGCGCCGGTCGCGCCGGCACGGACGCCGCGGTACCGTGCGCCGAACGCCTGGGCAACGTCTTCGATCAGCAGGAGACCGTTCGATGCGCACACGCGCGCGAGCGCATCGAGCTCCGCCGGCTCGCCGAACAGGTGGACGGCGATGACGGCGGCGGTGCGGCGCGTGACCGCCGCTGCGACGGCGGCGGGATCGACCGTGAACCGGTCCGGCAGCGAGTCGGCGAACACGGGCACGGCACCGGTGAGGCTGACGGCGCTCGCGGTCGCGATGAACGTGTAGCTCGGAACGATCACCTCGTCGCCGGCACCGATGCCGGCGGCGCGAAGCGCGAGCACGAGCGCATCGGTCCCGGAGTTGACCGTGACGACCTCGTCGACGTTCAGCGCGTCTGCGAGCTCGCGCTCCAACGCCGCGCCCTCGGCACCGCCGACGTACGCACCGCTCGCGAGCACACGGTCGACCGCCGCCCGGATTTCGCCGCGCAGGGACGCGTCCTGCGCGGCGAGATCACGCAGCGGGATCGAAACGTTCGGCAAGGATGCGTTCCCGTATGCGCAGCGCGACGTCGAGCGCGCCGCGTGCGACGGCTCCGGTGACGACCGGCGCGCCGCGCCGGTGCACCGCGTCGAGAAACGCTGCGATCTCGGCGGCGAGCGCGTCGTGCGGGACGACGTCGAGCGGCGTGTCGCCGTCGTGCGCGCGCCTCGCCAGACAGTCCACGCGCAGGTGCCGATCACCCGCGATCACGTCGAGCAGCCGGCAAGGCGAACCGCGTTCCGCCGCGAGCTCCGCGACGGCGCCGCCGGGAAAGTGCAGCGTCGCGTACGCGCGGTCGAGCGCCGCGTCTTTCGCGCCGGCGTCGCGCACCGTGACCCGCGCGGGCTCCCGGCCGGCCCAGTGGAGCACGAGCTCGATGTCGTGAATCATCAGATCGAGCACGACGTCCGGCGGCGCGTCGGATTCGGGCACGGGGCCGCGGCGCACCGCGCGAACGCGATCGAACGCGACCGGGCGCGATCGCAGTGCGAGAACGGCCGGGTTGAAGCGTTCGACATGGCCCACCTGCAAGACGCGGCCGCCGCGCCGTGCCGTTTCGATCAGCGCGTCCGCTTCGTCCAGCCGCAGCGTGAACGGTTTCTCCACCAGCACGTCGATGCCGGCGCGCATCAGCGCGGCGCTCGTCTCGAAATGCGCGGCATTCGGGACCGCGACCGACGCCGCGCGCACGAGACCGGCCGGCAGATCGGCGACCGACGGGAACCAGCGCACGCCGTGACGGCGCGCGACGAGCTCCAGCGCCGGGTCCGGATCGACGATGGCGGCAAGCGATGCACGCGCGTCGAGGACATACTTTTCGACGTGTTTTCGACCGAAACGGCCGGCGCCCACGACGGCGACGGGGATGATGTTCTGCATCGGCTGTGTTAGTGTAGAGCGTGCCCGCACGACGAGTCCTGCTTACGAACATGTGGCTCGCCGGCCGTTCCGGGACGGAGATCGTCACCCGCGACGTCGCCCTGGGACTCCTGCGCCGCGGCCACCGGCCGATCGTGTACGCGCAGCAGACCGGGCCTTTGGCCGACGAGCTGCGCGCGGCGTCGATCCCCGTCGTGGACCGGATCGCGTCGATCGCGGAACGTCCCGACGTGATTCACGCGCACCACAACGCTCCGCTCGCCGCCGCGGTCGCACGGTTTCCCGACGTGCCGGCGATCTTCGTATGCCATGACTTCACGGCGTGGCATGATGCCCCGCCGCACTTCCCGTCGGTGCTGCGGTACGTCGCGGTCGACGAAACCGTCGCCGATCGGCTGCGCATCGAGTCGGGGATCGTGCCGGAACGCCTCGCGATCCATCGCAACGCGGTCGACCTGGAGCGGTTCCGAGCGCCCGAGCGAACGCTGCCCGCCACGCCGCGGCGCGCCCTCGCGTTCGTGAAGCACACCGGGCACTTGGAAGCGCTGCGCACCGCGTGCGCCGCGCGCGGGCTCGCGCTCGACGAAGCCGGCACCGTCACCGGCAACCGTCTCGAAAAGCCGGAAGACGTGTTGCCGAAATACGATCTCGTGTTCACGTCCGCGCTCTCCGCGCTCGAAGCGATGGCGTCAGGCTGCGCCGTGATCGTCTGCGACGCGCGCGGGCTGGCCGGGATGGTCACCCCCGAGACGTGGGCGCGCTGGCGGCCGCTGAACTTCGGGCTGCGCAGCCTCACGCGCCACGTCACGGCCGATTCGCTCGCCGCGGAGATCGACCGCTACGACGCCGCGCTCAGCGCCGAGGTGACGGAGATCGCGCGGCGCGACGCCGGCCTCGACGACGCGATCGATCGGTATGCCGCGCTGTACGAGGCGTGCATCGCGGAAGGCGTGGATCCCGATCGCGCGGCGCACGACCGCGCGCTCGCGCAGCATCTGGAAATCTGGGCGCCGTCCGTGCCGATTCTGCGCACGCCCTGGCCATGGATGGTGGAGCGCGAGCAGCTGCTGCGCGACGTCGACGCCGCGCTCGACCGCCCGCCGCGCGTGCGCGCGGGCGAGCCGACGCCGCTCGGCACCGACCGCCCCAGCGCGATCGAGTACGTCAGCGGGTTCGGCGAACCCGAGGAGTGGGGAGTATGGACCGTCGCCGACGAGGCGCTGATGGTGTTTCGCACCGACGCGAGCGGCACCGTCGAGCTCGCGTTCGAGATCGACGCCTTCGTGGTGCCCGAACACCCCACGCTGCGCGCCGACGTGCACGCGAACGGCACGCTCGTCGCGTCGTGGACCTTCACCTATCCGCGCACCGCCGTGTGGCAAGCGTTTCGCGTGGACACCTCGGCGGCCGGCACCGGGATCGTGATCCTCGAGTTCACGCTCTCGACGCCGCGCGCGCCGAGCGAGATCGGGCTCAGCAGCGATGCGCGGCGCCTCGGGCTCAAGCTCCAGCGGCTCGAAGTTCGGACGGAACCTTACGAGGCGCCGCCCAACTGACGCAACGCCGCGGCGACGGGCCGCACGTGATCCGCCCAGCGCAGGACGAACGCGTACCGGCCCGCCGCGACCTGCTGCTCGCCGTACGTTTCGTAGAACGGCTTCGCGCGACCGAACAACGCGTCGAGCTCGGCGCCGTCGCCTGCTTCGAACAGCCGCTCTTCGCGAAACGCATCGATCCCGAAGCGCTCGATGGCCTCGTCGACTTCACTGACCAAGATGCCGCCGGTATCGTGCGCGTACGCGCGGCCGCGGTCGATCTTCTCGCGCAGCGTGGCATCGTCGAGCAGCACCGTGAGCGATTCCGCACGCGTGCCCGCCGGTGCTTCGAGCGGATGACCGACCACCGCATACGCGTAGTTTGCGACGCGGGCGCCGTCGCGCCGCGCCAAGCGCACCGCGGCATCGACCAACAGGCGCGCGACGTCGTGACTCGGGTTGTAGCCCTCGGCGGCGTCCCCGGCGACGACCGCATACTCGCCGTTCACGATGACGTCCGCCAAGCGGCGCGCCAGCGCGCAAAAAAACTTCGTGTCGCCCGCGAGCAGCGCGGCGTACACCGCACGATCGGATGCGACCGCGTACATGGGTCCCGCGACCGCGTCCGCCGACGCCAGCACGGTATCCGAGCGCGCCGCGCGCGACACGCCGTCCGCACCCGAACCGTCCGTCAGAAAGCACACCGCGGGCTTTGCCTGCTTGAGCCAGCCGTAGACGCGCAGCTCGTGGCCCGGGTGCGCGGCGAACAGGAGCGGGCGCTGCGTCACGGCGCCTCCCGGCCGGACGGCGGTGGGACGAGGCCGGCATCGAGCTCGGCCTGGCGCTGACCGCGCTCGGTATAGAGCCGCAGCTCCGCGATGTCGCGCGGGAACAGCACGCCGATCGCCCAGTCGATCGCGACGCGCACCTGGCGGTCCAGCCCCGGCAGGCGCGCGAGGTAATAGCCGCGCCACAGAAACCACGCCAAAAAGCCGGTCAGCACGAAACCGCCCGGCAGCGCGGCGACGCCGCGCCGCCCGCCGAGCGACGCCATCGTGCCGAGCGACGTGTAGCGGAACGGCTTCGTCGGCTTGCCGCGCAGCGTCGCGACGAGGTTGTCCGCGAGCACCGGGCCTTCGCGGATCGCGTGCTGCGCGGTCGCGGGATACCACGCCGTCTTGTCGTTCAGATCGGGTCCGGGGCGGTCGGGGATCCAAGCGGAATCGCCCAGCGCCCACACGCCGGGCCGCCCCGCGACGGACATGTCCTGGTTGGTCACGATGCCGCCGTTGCGCGCGTGCGTGACGCCGGGCAGATCGCGCAGCACGGGCGACGGGCGCACGCCCGCGCTCCACACGACCGTTGCGGACGACACGCGCTTGCCCGAGCTGAGCGCGATGCCGTCATCGTCGATGCACGCCACGCCGTCGCCCAGCATGAGCTCCACCTTCCGGCGCGCGAGATGGCGCGTGGTGTAGCGGCCCATCGCCGCGGGCAGATCGGGCAGCAGCGCGGTGCCCGCTTCGATCAGGATCATGCGCACGTCGCGCATGCGCAGCGCGCGGTAGAACCGCACGATCGAGTGAAAGAAGTCGACGAGCTCCCCGGCGCACTCGCAGCCCGTGTAGCCGCCGCCGACGACGACGAACGTGAGCAGCTTGTCGCGCTCGGGCCCCGGCGGCGTGACGACGGCCTGCTCGAGCGCCGCGATCACGCGGTTGCGCAGCGTCTCCGCGTCTTCGAGCGTTTTGAGCGGCAGCGTGTGCTCGGCGACGCCGGGGATTCCGAACGTGGACGTGACCGAGCCGAGCGCGAGCACGATGTGATCGAATTCGAGGCGCGTGACGGCGCCCGTGATGGGATGGCGCGCCTCGACGGATTTCACGTCGAGGTCGACGCGCGCGATCTCGCCGAGCACGAACGTGGTGCGGCGCATTTGGGCGCGCACGGGCGTTGCGATGTGCCGCGGTTCGAGCCCGCCCGAGCTCACCTCGGGCAGCATCGGCGTGAACAGCGTGAAGTTGTCGCGGCTGACGAGCGCGATCTCGGCCTCGTCGGCGCGCAGCTTCTTCTCCAGCCGCCGCGCGACCGCGACGCCCGCGAACCCGCCGCCCAGCACGACGATGCGTGTCATGGGCGATGCGGTTCTCGGCGGCGGCGCGATACTCCGCGAGTTCATCGCCGAATCCCCGTCCACGGATGCACCCACGGGTGCCACGTCATCACGACGACGAGCATGACCGCGAGCGCGAGCAGCGCCCACAGCAGCGCTCTGAGGAGTCTACCCATGCGCCGCCTCGCGGATCGCGGAGGCGTGCGCGACGATCTCGGCGGCGCGCGCGGCGTAGCGCGGCGCCCCGCCGACGTCGCCGCGCACGCGCTCGCCGTGGCGCGTCGCGACGTAGCACACCAGCGTCGCGGCGCGGCGCAGCATCGCTTCGGGCAAGAGCTCGCGCTCGTCGGCCACGAGCGGCGCCTCGCTCGCATACGCCGCAATCAGCGGCGCCAGGCGCGCGAGCAGCAGCGGGCCGTCGTCGTCATCGCGCGCGAACTCGTCCAGCAGCGTGCCCACGTCGTGCACGCGCTCGGTCTCGTGGGCGAAATCGAAGTCGATCACGGCGCGCACGTCGCCGGGTTGGAGGCTCACGACGTTGCCGGGGTTCGCGTCGCCGTGGACGACCACGTGCGGCAGGGCGCCCGCACGCGGCGCGACGCGCGCGGCCGCCGCGGTCACCGCGACGATCAGCGCGTCCCAGTCGAGCGCGCGCGCCACCAGCGGATCGCTCGCAAAGCGCGTGAACCGCTCGCGCAGCCACGCCAGCGTCCCGACGAACCGCGCGCTGCGCAGCCCGCCCGCGACCGCTTGCCCTGAGCTCGTCGAAAAGTCGCGCATCGCGCGGTGGAAGCGCGCGAGCACGCCCGCCGCGGCGCACCCGGTCGCGAGGTCGCGCCGGCCCGTCGCGCCGTCGACGTACGGGAACACCGCGGCCGAGCCACCGCCCGGCGGCGTCGCGATCGTGCCGCCGGCGGCGTCGCGCAGCGGCGCCACCACCTCGCGCATGCGCTCGGCGGCGTGCGCGACGACCGCATGCTCGAACGCGATCGCGGCGCGCGTCACGCCTGCGCGGCCGTAGCCGCGCACGACGAAGCGCCCGGCGCGCGCATCGACGCGCAGCGTCTCGTTGGAGTAGCCACCTTCCATCGCGACGGCGCGCGCGCCGTCCACGTCGATTCCGAACGCCGCGGCGACGGCGAGCGCGCCGGCGGGCGTCAGCGCGCGCGCGCGATCAGGGCGGCGATGCGTTCGCGAAACCAATCGCCCGTCGTGGTCGCCTCCGCCGGCAGCAGCGGTTCGGGCGACGGGCGCAGCCGGGCGATGTCCCAGCGCAGGTGCTCGTCGCCGGTGCCCGCCCCGAAGTAGCCGTCGTCCAGCGCCGCTTCGGCGTGCGTGCGGATCGCGGCGGGCTCGATGCCGTAAAACGCCGCGAGCGCCGCCGCGACCCGGCACATCGCGTCGAGCTGCGGCTCGGTGAGCGGGTACGCGCCGAAGTCCGCCGGAACGGCGCCGTGCATCGCCGCGATCGAGACCCCGATCGACCACGAGTTGCGCCCGGCGGTGTGCGCGGCGTACGGCAGGGACGGATCGAGGCGCACGTCGCGCATGTTCTCGCGCAGATCGTGCGTGTGGTGCACGAGCACGTCGCGGGCTCCGCTGATGCAATAGTGGTAGGCCGGGAAGACCTCGTCGTAGTCGTGCGCGGTCCAATGCAAGGAGATCGAGCGCAAGTCTCCTGCCGGCAAATCCGGCCGCCATTCGCGGAGCGGGACGGGCGGAGCGAGAACTACCGGTCGATGCACGACCAGGACCCCCACGAGCCGTTCACGCTCGCGCCGACGACGCAGAAAAAACGCCCGGACGGCCGCGCGGCGGGAGGTATCCTCGTGACCCTCGGGGTGCTGGCGGTCAAGTTCAAGGGGCTGGTCGCCGGGCTGTTCGCGTTCAAGTGGCTCATCGTCGCCGCGAAGATTCTGCCCAGCTTCCTCGGGATGTTCCTGTCGGTCTGGCTCTATGCGGTGTGGTTCGGCGGGTGGAAGATCGGTTTGGTGTTCGTCGCGCTCATCGTGGTCCACGAGCTGGGCCACTACGTCACGCTGCGAAACTTCGGGCTCTCGCCCAACCTGCCGATGTTCATCCCCGGCTTCGGCGCGTTCGTCAGCGCGCCCGACTACGGGACGCCGGCGCAGAGCGTCACGTCGTCGATCGCGGGCCCGCTCTTCGGCGCCGCCGCCGCCGGCGTGTGCTGGGCGTACGGCGTCACGACGCACGAGCCGTTCTGGATCGCCTGCGCGTACATCGGCTTCTTCTTGAACTTCTTCAACCTGCTGCCGATCCCGATGCTCGACGGCGGAGCGATCGCGGGCGCCATCGACGCGCGGCTGTGGTTCGTCGGCGTCCCGCTGTTCCTCGTGCTGATGCTGTTCACTGGCGTGACGGCGTTCAGCGTCATCTTCATCCTGATCATCGCGGTCGTCGCGGTCCCGCGCCTCATCGCGCTCTGGCGCGGCCAACTCGACCCGCGCGCATCGGGGCTGACCAGCGTCCAGCGCACGGCGGCGGGCGTCGCGTATCTCGCGCTCATCCTGGTCACGCTCGCCGGCGCGGCGGCCACGCACATCGAGCGTTCGTTCTCGTGAGCGATGAAGGACCCGCGCCCGATTTCGCGATGCAGCGCGCGGTCGAGATCCTCGCGCAGGTCTACGAAGCCGGCCGCGCGCGCCGCAACCTCGCCCCCGTGCCGCTCGACCGGCCGGTTGTGCTCGCGAACGAACACCTTTCGTTCGCGCTGGGCACGACGACGCGCGCCGACGTCGAGCGCGCGTTCGGCGTCGCGTTCAGCTATCCGATGCGCGGCTGGCACACCTACGCCGCGCGCGAGGACGGGCGGCGTTATTTCCTCAGCGTGTTCTACGCCGGCGGCGCGCTCATCGCGCTGGAGTACTACCTGCCCAAAGCAGACCGCGCGCCGAGCCTCGCGGCGCGCGACTACGGCCCGTTCCGGCTGTCGCCGGGCGACGTCGCGCTCGGCGCGGCGACGGCGTCGCTCGACGAGCGCTACGTCACCGCCGTCGGCGGCCCGGCGCCGGTCGTGTACGCCGAAGCGTTCGAAGCGCGCTTTCCCGGCGGCGTCGCGTACGTGATGGGCAACGAAGGGCGGATCGAGCGCCTCGGGCTCTACGCTGCCACGTAGCGCCGCCTTCGCCGGCGCGCTCGTCGCGCTCGCGCTGGCGTTCACGCTGTTGCGCCCGCCGCCGACGCAAGGACCGTTCGCGCGCGACTTCGAGGCATATTACGCCGCGGGCGCGACGTGGAACGCCGGCGGCGACCCGTGGTCGCGCGCCGTGTGGAACACCGAGCGCGCCATCGGCGGCGTCGACGCGTCGCGCGACGAGCTTTTGCCGTACGTCGGCCCGGCCGCCGCGCTGCCGCTGTTCGGCGCGCTCGCGCGGCTGCCGTATCTTGCCGCGATGCGCATCTGGACCGCGCTGCTGGTCGCGGCACTGGCGGCGCTGGTGCTCGGCGCGCTCGCGCTCGCGCGCGGCGGCGGCACCGCCGCGGCGGCCGCCGGCGCGCTGCTGCTCGCGGTCGCGAGCGGGCCGGTCATCAGCGCCCTCGCGCTGGGCCAAGCCGCGCTGCTCGCCGCGGCCGGCATTGCGTGCGCGCTCGTGGCCTACGAGCGCCGCGCGTTCGCGGCCGGGGCCGCCGCGACGCTGCTCGCCGCGCTGCAGCCGAACCTCGCGCTCGCGCTGATCGCGCGGATGCGCGATCGCGTCGCGGTGCTGTCGGCGGCCGCGGGCGGTGTCGCGTTCGCCGCGCTGACGCTCGCGGCCGGCGGCGGCGCCGGCGGATTGTTCAACTACGTTCAACGGCTGCGCGAGCACGCGAACGCCGAACGGTTCGTGGCGATCCAGCAGACGCCGGGGGCGATCGCGTGGGCGTTCGGCGCGTCGCCCGCGGCGGCGCTCGCCGTCGCGGCCGCGTGCACGGTCGTCACGGTCGCGGCGGTCATCGTCGTGACGGCGCGCGCGCGGCTCGGCGCGCGCGACGGCGCGCTGCTCGCGCTCGCCGCATGGCCGCTCGCGGTGCCGTTCTTTCACGAGCACGACTTCGTGGTGGAGCTCGTGCCGCTGATCGTCCTCGCGCAAGGCGCCGTGCGCGCCTGGGCCGGCGTCGCGGCGGCGCTGGTGTGCGTCGACTGGCTCGGGCTCGCGCAGCGGCCCGCCGCTGCACCGCAGATCGTGGTCATGGGGATCGCGCTCGCGTGCGCGTTCGCCGCGCTCGGCAAAGGCGCGCGTCTTACGCGCGCCGACCTCGCGCCGTTCGCCGCCGTGGTGGTACTCGCGTGCGCCGCGGTGCCGCTGGGGCGCGCGTTCCCCGCGCCCGTGTGGCCCGACGCGCTGCCGGCGGGTTATCGCGCGCCGGCTGCGGCCGATGCGAGCGACGTGTGGGCCGGCGAGCAGCGCGCCGCGGGCCTGACCGCGTGGCAGCCCGCCTGGGGCGCGCTGCGCACGGTGCCGCTCGCGGGCTGCGTGCTGTTGGGGATCGCGATCATTCGATCGCGGAGGAGGGCGGACCGCAGCGAAGCGAGGACCGCGAAGGCTTCACCCGCAGGTGAAGCCGATTCAGCCGCAGGCTGAAGCCACTAGATATCGACGTTCATGAAGTCGTCGAACGGCGTGGACGAGCTCGGGTGGAAGTTCTGCAGGTCGTGGTTGTACGCGTGGATCTCGTCGCGGATGTACAGCACGAAGTACGGGACGGTTTCGGCGAGGCGGTCGTCCAGTTTCGCGATGATCGGCTTGCGGTCGGGCTCGTCGTACGCCGCTTTCTCCTGCAGCAACAGCTTCTCGATCTCCGGGTCGCAGAACCGCGCGACGTTCTCGCCTTTGGGCGGTACGTCCTCACAGCCGAGCGTCGAGGTGTAGTCCGCGTCGGGCGTCTGACCCCACGAGAAGCTCGACACGTCGAACTTGCCGGCGAAGATCGGCCCGCCTTGCGCGAGCGGTGCGAAGAACAGCGCCTGGTTGACGCGCTTTACGTCGAATTGCACGCCGATCTGCGCCCAAGACTGGCGGAGCAGCTCGATGAGCTGGTCCGTATCCGCCGCACCGGTGTACGACACGAATTGCAGCGCGAGCCGGACGCCGTTCTTGCTCCGCACGCCGTCGGCGCCGCGCACCCAGCCGGCCTTGTCGAGGATGTCGTTCGCTTTGGCGACGTCATACGCGCGCAGCGGACGGTCGGTATGCATCGGTGAGACGGGCGTGAGCTGGCTCTCGGATAGCGTCCCGGTGCCGTGGTTGACCTTTGCGCGAAGCGTCTCGCGATCCGTCGCGTAGGCGATCGCGAGGCGAACGGCGGGGTCGCTGACGGCGGGATGCAGCACGTTGAACGTGACGTGCGAGTAATAATACCCCGGAAAGTGCACGACGGTGAGGTTCGGCAGCGCCCTGAGGCGGTCGTAGTAGCCCGCACCGGCCTTCGGCCACAAGTCGAGCTCGCCGGTCTGCATCTGCGTCAGCAAGGTGTTGCGGTCTGGGATGAACCGGTACGTGATGTGCTGGAGCTTCGGCGTGCCGCGCCAGTAAAACGGGTTCGGTTCCAGCTCGACGCGGTCGCCGCGCGTCCATTTGACGTAGCGGAACGGACCGATCCCGACCGGCTTGCTGTTGTAGTCGGCGTTGTTGAAGTTCGGCAGGCTCGCGAGCAAGTGCTTGGGCAGGATGCACGGGTTCGCGCCGGCGGAGCCGAAGAACGTCGGCAAAAAGGCCGAGTACGGCTTGCGCAGGTGATAGACGACGGTGAACTTGTCGGGCTCGTCGATCTTCGTGATGAGATCCCACCCGTCGCGCCCGATCTCGTTGTTGGCCTGGTTGTTGACGGCGTTCGTCGACCAGACGAGGTCGTCACCGTCGAACGGCACGCCGTCGGACCATTTCACGCCTTTGCGGAGGTGCCAGGTGATCGTCAGCCCGTCTTTGCTGACGCCGCCGTTCGCCTGCGTGGGAACCTCCGTCGCCAGTTCCGGGACGGGATGGTTGTTGACGTCGTACCGCACGAGATACGCCATCGTGAGCTCCGACATGTTGCCCAGCGACGCGGCGGACGCGAGGTGCGGGTTGAGCGACGTGATGTCCTGCGTGTCGCCGATGCGCAGCGTGTGCGGGATCGTGTAGCTGTTGTGCGGCCCGCCGGACGCGCCCGGGGCTTGCCCGGACGTCGTCGCAACCTCACTCGTTTTCGTGCACGCCGCGAGCAGCACGCACGCCGCAATGGTCGCCAAGGCTCTGTTCACCGGAACGCTCCTCTCGGAATTGACGTCGTCAATCGCAATCGACTCCGTCAGATGTCGGCGTCGACGAGATCGTCGAACGCGGTGACTTGGTTGGGATGGAAGTCGTGCAGATCCGAGTTGAAGGCGTGGACGTCCTCGCGCGCGTCGAGCACGATCGTCGGCACGTCCTCGACGAGCCGCAGCTGGAACGCGCGCGACGCGGCCCGCTGCTGGGCTGGATCGTAGGTGGTGATGAACCGCTTCAGGTCCGCATCCGCGGCGGGGCTGCAGTAGCGCGGGACGTTCTGGCCCTTCGGCGGGACGCGGTCGCAGGCGAACAGGTTCGTGAGGTCTCCGTTGGGATTCGTGGTCCAGCCGAAGAATGCGACGTCGTACTTGCCGCCGTAGATGATGCCGCCGGCCTGCGCGGGCGCGAAGTACAGCGGCGAGGGATAATGCTTTACCGTGAACCGGGCGCCGATCTGCGCCCAGGTCGCGCGCATCAGCTCGACGATCGCGTCGATGTCGGGACTTCCTGTCACCAGCGTCACCGTGAAGTCGAGCCGCTCGCCGCCTTTCGCGCGCACGCCGTCGGGGCCGCGTTTCCAGCCCGCACCGTCGAGGAGCCGGTTCGCCGCCGGCACGTCGAACGGCACGCGCGGGACGTCGAGGTGGAGTGGATGTCCCGGTGCGAACGGCGTTTCTTGCAGGATGCCGACTCCATGGCGAATCTTCTCGAGAATCGTCGCGCGGTCGATCGCGAGCCGCAGCGCCCGCCGCACGAGCGGATCGCGCAGCGCGCCGTGCTGCAGCTGGAAGTCGATGTGGTTGTATGCGTACGATGCCTGGCGGAGTGTCGCGACGCCCGGGAGCGCGCGCACGCGGTCGAAGTACGCGGCCGGTACGTTCGCCCACAGGTCGATCTCGTGCGTCGTCAGCTGGGTGAGCGTGGTGTTGCGGTCGGGGATGACCTTGAAGACGATCCGCTGCAGTTTCGGCTTGCGCCCGAAATAGAGCGGATCCGGCACGAGCTCCACGCTTTCGGCGCGCTTCCACGACGCGTACTTGAACGGACCGATTCCGACTGGGAGCGCGTTGTACGGCGCGTCGTTGATCGTCGGCAGCGAGCCGAGGAGATGCTTCGGAAGGATGCACGGGTTCGCGCCGCCCGAGCTGAAGAAGTTGACGTAGAACCCGCTGTACGGCCGCACGAGCCGGAACACGACGGTGTACGGATCCGGTGCGCCGACACGTTCGATCTTGTCGAAGCCGAGATGCGTCGCTTCGTTGTTGGCGGGATTGCGCACGACGCCGACCGAGAACGTCACGTCCTCCGCCGTGAAGGGCACGCCGTCCGACCACTTCGCATCGTGCCGCAGGTGATAGGTGATCGTCTTGCCGTCGGCGGACACACCGCCGTTCGAACGCGACGGTACGACCGTCGCGAGCTCCGGGACGGGCTGGTTGCGGTGGTCGTAGCGCACCAGCCACGCCATGGTCATCGAGGACATGTACGCGAGCGTGAGCTGCGAGTTCAGATGCGGGTTGAGGCCGACGATGTCCTCACCCGTCGCGTAGCGCAGCACGTGCGGGATCGTGTACGGATGCCGGGCGCCGCGGAGCCCGCGCTCCGCTTGGGCGCCCGCCGATCCCGGGAGCACGGCGCACGCGGCCAACGCGAGCGCGGCGAACGCGGTTCTCAGAAGTGGTACTTCCAGGTCTGCCAGAACGGCGTCGTTATCACCGGCGTCGGGCTGAAGCCCTTGAGCGCGCTCGTGTACACCTCGAGGTCCTTGCGGAACCACAGGATCACCGACACGTCGTCCTTGGCGAACTCGCGCTGCACGATCATGTAATCCGCGACGCGCCGTTTGGTGTCCACCGTCTGGTTCGCGTCGTCCATCGCGTCGGTGGCCACCTTGTTGTCCCAGAAGATCGCGTTCTGACCGTGCGGCGCGAAGTTGTGCGCCGAGTAGATCGCGCTCTGGTCGATGTCGGCGGCGCCGACCCACGCGAAGAACGCGATATCGTACTTGCCGCCCTGCAGCACCCCGTTGGCGGTGTTGTCGAAGAACAGCGGGGTGGGATAGTTTTTCACGATCGCGTCGGCGCCCACCGCGTGCCAGTACGTCTGCGTCTGCTCCTCGTCCGCTTTGCCGGCGACCGACTCCACCTGCGTGGAGATCTGGAACTGCAGCTTCTGCCCGTTCTTCACGCGGATGCCGTCGGGACCCACTTTCCAGCCGGCTTCATCGAGCAGCGCCTTCGCCTTCTCGGGATCGTACGGGTACTTCATGATGTCCGGATTCTGCACGTCGGGATACAGCGTCGGATCGAGGAATGTGTCGCTGAGCTCGCCGAGGTTGTGCCGCAGCTTCTCGAGCATCGACTTGCGGTCCACCGCGTAGGTCAGGGCGCGGCGCACGCGGACGTCTTGGAAGATCGGCTTGCGCAGGTTGAAGTCGAAGTGCTCGAACGTGTACACGACGGGCGTGACCGTCGTGTCGCCGTCGATCTTCTTGACCCGGTCCAGCGACGCTGCCGCGAGGTTCCACGCCAAATCGATCTCGTGCGTCTGCAGCTGCGTGGCGAGCGTGTTCTGGTCGGGGATGATCTTGTAGACGACCTCGCGGATCTGCGGCTTGCCCAAATAGTAGTCGGGGTTGACCTCGAAGCGCACCTGGCTGCCGCGGTCCCACGACACGAACTTGTAGGGGCCGCTGCCGACCGGCGCCGAGTTGTAGCGCGCGGTGTTCAAGCTGCCGGCCGCGTCGTTGAGCTTGCCGAGCAAATGCTCGGGCAGGATCGGGCCGTTGCCGTTGAGGCTCCAGAGCTGCTGCAAGAACGGCGCGTACACGCGCTTGAGATGCACGATCGCGACGTACGGATCGGTGCAGTCCACGTCGTGGATCTCGCGCCAGCCTTCGGTCGTGTTGACGTTGTTCTTCGGGTTGATCATCACTTGCCAGGTGAAACGCATGTCCTTGCACGTCACCTCGGCGCCGTCGTGCCACTTCATCCCGTGGCGCAGCTTGTACGTGATCGTCTTGCCGTCGGCGCTCACGCCGCCGTTCTCCGTCGTCGGGATCTCGGTGATCGCGTCGGGCACGGGCTTGGCGTGGTCGTCGTAGATCACGGTGTAGGAGAACAAGAACGGCGAGAGCTCGAGGACCGGGCTCGCGGACGCGAACGCAGGGTTGAGGTTCTTCGGATCGGAGGCCGTCGAGATGACGAGGCGGTCGGCGTGCGGGCCGGACGGGCCGTTCGCGCCGCCGTTGGGGGACGTGGCGACGGTCTCGCCGACCTTGGTGCACGCGCACAGCGCGAACGCGAGCAGCGCGCTCGCAGTGACGATCCGACGCAGCATCAGCGCATGGCCTCCGGGTCGAGGGCGTATTTTTGGCAGAATTCCAAGTAGGCTTCCGGCGCGATCTCCGACGGCTTGATCTCGCTGCGCCCGCCCCAGAACACGTTGGTGTACTCGAAGCCGATCCCCGCTTCGGCCAGGTGCGCGTCGATCGCGGCCTTGTGCGCGAGCACGGCGTGCTTCTCCATGCCGTGCGCGACGCCCATCACGTTGACGCCCTTGAACTCCGGCCCGCCCTCGCGCCAGTACGCGTGCGTCATGACGTAGTGGCGCCCGATCTCGCGCCCGGCGTCCATCTCACGCCCCGCCGGGACCTTCCAGTGGAACAGCGCGTTGTAGCGCGTCACGCTCTGACCGCCCGCGTGCTGCTGCGGCTTGACGTGCTCCAAGAACGTCGAGAACCGCCCGATGACGCCCTTGGCGTTGAGCGCCGTGCCGATCCGCTCGAACTCGTCGAGCGTCACGCCGGCTTCGCGCGCTCGACCGGCCCACACGTCGCGCACGATCTCGTCCGCGGCGAACTCGCGCTTGATCGCGGCGAGCACGCGCCATTCCAGCGCGTCGAGCTCCACGATCTGCGTGTCCTTCACCTCGGCGAGCTCCGCCGCGCGCGCGCCGGGCTCCAAGCCGCGCCGCCGCACGTGCCCGACGCCCAGCGCGAAGAGCGCTTTGGCCGGCATCAGCCGGTACGACTCGGCGCCGATCGTGCGCGCCAAGAACGCGGCGTGCTTCTCGAGCGAGAAGCCCTGCGGTACTTTGAGCGTCGTCCACAGCCGGTAGTTCGAGCCCGCGGTGACGCTGTCGGTGGTGCGAATGACGACGTGGCCCGAGAACGGGTCCTCACGGAACAGCCACGCGAACGCCTCGTCGAGCCGCTCCGGCGGCACCTGCCACGCGCACAGCGCGCCCGCGGCGAGGTTGGTGGCCATCAGCGTTTGGCGCACGCGCCGGATCGTGCCCGAGCGCAGCATCGCGCGCACGCGGTCGAGGACCGTCACGACGTCGACGCCGCTGCGCTCGGCGACCGCGCCGAACGGATCGAGCTGAAAGCCCGCGAGGCGATCCTCGCTCACCGCGAGGATCGCCGCGTTGGTCGGATCGTCGATCCAGACCGGGATCGTGGACGTCATACCGCCGGGGACTTCACCCGGCGGCGTTGGCGCCCTCCGCGTACAGCAGCGCCTGTTCGGCTTGCCGCACGGTGTACACCGAGGTGACCTCGTCGGTGAGCGCCTGCGTGAGCCCGACCTGGGCGTTGAGCAGCAGCGGCAGCGTCGTCACGCCGGCGCGGTACTGCGCTTGCGTGGCGCGCAGCACTTCTTGCGCCTTCTGGAGCTCGGCGTTCGTCTGATCGAGCGCGGCGTACGCGGCGACGAGGTTGACGAGCGCCGTGCGCACGTTGAGCTGAACGCCCTGCTGCGCCACCTGCAGCTGCGCGACCGCGCGGTCGAGCTGGCCCTGCGCCTGCGCGGTCTGCGCTTTGGTCACGCCGCGGTCGTAGAACGGGATCGTCAGCGCGAGCCCGACGGAACCGGCGTTGCGAAACGAACCGCCGCCGGGATCGGTCGACGTCGTGCCGTAGGACGCGTTCCCGTTGACGTTGGGGAAGTTGCCCAGGCGCGCCGCGCGGACGTTCTCTTGGTTCGCGACGATGTTCTGCTGCTGCGCCGTGAGATCGGGCCGCAGCGCGAGCGCGCGCGTGACCGCGGTTTGATACGACGGCGTCGGAAACGACGGCGTGACCGCGAGCGTGCCCGCCGTGGCGCTCACCGCCGGCACGTCGTCCTTGGGCTGCACGGCGACGTCCGCGTCGAGGCCGAGCGTGTTCGCGAACGTCGCGAGCTGCACTTGCTCGTTGGCCTGCGAACGAATCACGGACACCCGCGCCTGCGCGGTGGGAAGCTGCGCCGTCGCGAGATCGGTGCGCGCGGCGGTGCCGGCGCGGATCTGCGCGGTGACGAGGCTCTCCTGCACTTGGTCGAGCTGCACCGCAGTCAGCGCCACCTGCGTCTGCCGCTGCGCGGCAAGCGTGTTGTAGTACGCGGTCGCGACGTTGAACGCGACCGTCTGCAGCTGCCGCTGGTACGTCGCGATCGACGCGGACTGCGACGCGCGCGCGCCGCGAATCTGCGCCGCGACGCGGCCGCCGTCGAAGATCAGCTGCTGCAGCGACACCGACAAGCTGTTCGTGGTGGTGTTCGGGTTGAACGTCGCGGAACCGGTGGTGCCCGTGCCGGTGGTGGTCGCGCCGCCGCCTTCGCGGTGCGCGCGCGTGGTCGACGCGTTGCCGGTGACCGCCGGGAACAACGCGCTTTGCGCGAGGCTGACGGGCGCGCTCGCGATCTCGACGTCGGCGCGCGCCGATGCGAGCAGCGGCGAGCGCGCGTAGGCGATCAGCACCGCCTGCTGCAGCGTGATCACTTGCGGGACGCCCGGCGCGATGCGTGTCTGCGACACGGGCGCGGGCGTGCCGTAGGCCGGGAACGGCAGGGGCGCGGCTTGATCGGCGGGCGCGAGCGACGGGATCGCGCTCGCGTTGATCGCGGCGTTCCCGCCCGATGCGTTCGCCGACGCGGGCCGCGGCGCGCCGGGCGGCGGCGTGCCGGCCGCGCCGGGCAACGCGCTCGGGCTCTGTCCGCGCGCGCCGGGCGCCGCGGACGGCGACGCGATCGGGCGCGGCGTGACGGCCGGGGCGGGGGCCGGCGTCGCGGTTTGCGCGCCGGCAGGCTGTGCGAGCACCGGGCCCGCCACGAGGGCGAGCACCGTCAGCGCGACGCCGCCGAGCGCGCGCATGGGGGCGGCCGCGCGCATCACTGCGCGCCGCCGCGCGGGCCGCCGGCAGACGCGCCGCCGATCGCGACGACGCTCTTGTCCTGCAAGGCGTCGGGACGCGTGGTGATTACCGTGGTTCCGGGGCGGATGTCGGCGCTGCGAATCTCGGTCAGCGTGTCCGTCTGCAAGCCGACGGAGACGGGGACGACCTTCGCCTGCATCAGCTTCACGGGCGGGCCTTGCTGCCCGCCGCCGCCGCCGGGCCCGCCGGATCCGCCGGATCCTCCGGGTCCGCCTCGGCGCTTGCGGCCGCCGGCCGCACCGCCCGCTGCCGCGTCACCCGCCGCCGGGCCGCCGGGTGCGGCGCCTCCGGCGCCGCCCGCGGCGGCTCCGGCGCCACCGGGGCCCGGGGTCGGCGGGGGAAGCTCCGCGACGGTGTAGACGTTCGCGCCCTTGTCGCTTTGGAACACCGCGGTGCGCGGCACGACGATCGCGTTGGGATGGAATTCCTTGCGGACGCTGACGCTGACGAGCATCCCGCCGCGCAGCCGGTCGCCGGGATTGGGCACGCGAACGCGCGCGCGATACGACAGCGTCCCCTGCGTGGGCGTCGCGTTGACGTCCATCACCGCCGCGCGAAACGGCTTGTTGCCCAAGCTCGACGTCGTGAACGACACGGGCGTGCCGCTGTGCACGTACGCGAGGTCGTCGTCGGGCACGTTCACGTTGACGTACACGGTGTCGATCTGCGACACGCGCACGACCGGCTGGTTCGGGCTCGCGAACGCGCCGGGATCGAGCAGCCGCTGCGTGACGACGCCGTTGAACGGCGCCGTGATGCTCGTCTGCGCGATCTCGGTCTCCAGCAGGCGCACCTGCGCCTGCGCCGCGGCGAGCTGACCGCGGTTGACCGCGATCTGCTGCTGCTGGATCGGAATCGCGTTGCCGCCTTGCGTCTGCGCGTAGCGCAGCGCCGTCTCCGACTGCCGGACCGTCTCGCGCGCGTTGTTCACAGCCTGCTGCGCCTGCACGTATTGCGAGCGCGCCTGTTCGAACTGCGTCTGCGCGACGTAGCCCTGCGCGAGCAGCTGTTTGTCGGCGTTGTACGTCGAGAGCGCGCTCTGATACGCGGCTTGCGCGGTCTGCAGGCCGTTGCGCGCGGCGGCGAGCTGCTGCTGCGCGGTGACGACGGTGTTGGAGGCTTGCGCGGCGGTCACCGGCGCCTGCAGCGTCGCCCCGCCGAGCTGCGCGCTCTGCTGCTGCACGATGGCCTGCTGCTGCGCGAGCTGCGCGCGCAGCGTGGAGTCGTCGAGCTTCGCCACGACCTGGCCGCGCGAGACGTGCTGCCCTTCGTTGACGTAGACCGCCGCGACGTTGCCCGACTGCTGCGAGCTCAGCGTCGCTTCCTGAACCGGGGCGATCTGCCCGTCGAGGGTGACGAAGGTGGCGATGTCCTGGCGCTGCGCCTTGGCAACGTCGACCGCGAGCGGCGGAGGCCCGCTGCGGGCCGGCCCGCCGCCTCCGCCTTTGCCGCACGCGGTCGCCGCCATGACGAGAATCGCGGCGGCCATCAACGTGCGCTGACTCCGAATCATGCTGCTCCTTCTACTTGTGTTTTCTTGGGGATGCTGCGAACGGCTTCGCCACGGCGTACCTGAAGGCCACCGTCCGGCCGTACTACGGCGTGGAACGTGAAAATGATTCGCCCGGTTGCCGGTCGTAAAGTGCCCCCGGGATGCGCGGCAAGATCGAGGTCGGGATGACCTATCAGAGCCAGACGCGGGTGGAGGAGTGGATGACGGCCGACAAGGCCGGCAACAAGGGGGTCCCCGTGCTCTCGACGCCGATCCTCTTCCAGCTCGTGGAAGAGGCGGCGATGCAGTGCGTCCAGCCGTTGCTCGAGCCGGACGAGATCACGCTCGGCACGCACGTCGACCTCACCCATCTCGCCGCGACGCCCGTGGGGCTGATCGTGCGCACCGAGGTCGAGGTCCTCAAGTTCGACGGCCGCCGGATCGAGTACGCGTTCACGGCGTTCGACGAACGCGAGAAGATCGCCGAAGGCACCCACGAGCGCTACGCGACGTCGCGCGAGAAATTCCGCGAGCGCCTCGACGACAAGCTCGGCTAGCGCGTCCGGTCGAATTCGCCGCAAAGGCGGAGCCCGGCACCCGCACGTGTAAAGGGACCGTTACGGGAATCGGTCAGGCAGCGAGACTCGGAGCCGAGCGGAACCCTGGGCTACCGAGCGGCGTTGTCGGATCAGATGCGAGGCGGTGGCCTCGCCTCGTGATTAAGGCGCCCAACACGTGGGTAGGTCCGACTGTGGCTGAGCAAGCGAGTAAGATCGCCTGCTCCCGTCCCCGGGCCGGCTACGCCGGCGCCAACGCCCTTCTCGACACAACACCTTAGCTAGGGAGTATTACGTGAAACGACTGAGCACCGGGCTCTTGGCCGCGCTGGTCGCGGTCGGAATCGGTACGACGTCGGTGTCGGCCTCGAACTCCGCGCAGGCGCATGGCAACATCGGACCCAACGCGCCCACGCAGATCGCTCAGGCCCCCGCCGGCGCACCGCCCGCTGACTTCGGCACGCCGCCTTCCGGCGAGGTCCCGATCCTCTTCAACGACCGGCATGTCTATTCGAAGCCGGACCGCCTGAAGGCGAACCGCGTCCTCGCCGCGCTGGTGCGTGGCAACACCATTCTGATTCCGCTCCGCTCGATGTTCGAGCAGATGGGCGCGACGGTTTCGTACGATCCGGCCTCAAAAACGGTCGACGTGTCGAAACCCGGCTCCGACGTCAAAGTGACGGTCGGCAAACCCGAAGTGGTCATCAACGGCGAAAGCCGTCCGCTCGACGTTCCTCCGGAGATCTACAAGGGCGCGGTCGTCGTGCCCGTTCGCGTGATCTCGGAAGGCATGGGAGCGTACGTGCAGTGGGTTCCGGACCGCCGTATCGTCGTCGTGCGCTACGTCCAGCCGGCAACGCCGCCCCCGCCGCCCCCCGCGACCCCGACGCCGGCCCCGGTCATCACGCCGCCGCCGCCGCCGCCGCCCACCCCGACCCCGAGCCCGACCCCCGTGGCCCGTAACCCGTACGAGCACTTCATCGTCGGCGACTACATCTTCTCGCCGAAGATCTACAACGAGTTCTCGCCCGGCAACAAGGGCACCGGCGGATCGTACTCCGTCCGCGGCGCGGTCGAGTTCCCGGCGTTCGGTCTGCCGTGGATGCTCGAGGGCGACTCCCGCTCGTGGAGCTACCCGCACACCAGCGGCATCACCCAGTCGCTGTTCAACGCCGCGCCCGACGGCAACCCGTGCCCGCACGGCGCGCTCGGTGCGGCCGCGCCGGCCAACGGCGATCAGGGCTGCGTCACCGTGATCGGCGCGTACGGCCAAACCGCCGTCCCCTCGTTCACGGCTCGCGACACCGACTTCGACGGGCGCCTCGGCCTAAAGATCGCCGAACCGCGCATCTACATCGGCGTCGGCTACCTGCACCGCGAAGAGAACTACGGCTATCCGAAGCAGAACGGTTTCGGCTTCGGCGCCGAGAAGCTCCCGGATCTCGACCAGCCGCTGTCCATCTACGGCAGCATCTGGTACTACCCGAGCATCTCCGGCAACTTCACCTACCCGGCGGGCGCTTTCCCTGCGAGCCTGGTCGGCACCACCGACAAGTTCCAGCAGCGCTTCCTCAAGTACCAGATCGGCGGAACGCTCGCCCTGGGTAACTCCGGGCTGTTCCTCGACGCCGGTTTCCTCGGCGACTCCATCAAGGGCAAGAACCTCTCGCCCAGCGATGCGTCGCACGCGGGTGGCTACGTCGGCCTCGGTATCAAGTTCTAAGCGCCACGGCGCCACGAACACGAAAAGCCCCCGGCTCGCGCCGGGGGCTTTTCTTTTTGTCGCCGGCGGTTCAGCGGCGCGGTGTCGGTGAGGGGCTGGGCGATCCCATCGCATTCTGCGCGTTGATGACGCTCTGCGGCGCGGTGCCCGGATAGGGCGTCGCGGGCGCCTGGCCCGCGGCGGTTTGCCCCGGCGGCGGCGTCGACGACCCGCTCGTCGTGACGGTGGCGGCCGTCGAACCGGTCGTGCCCGCGCCCGGCATGGACGCCGTGGCCGGGGAAGCCGGGGCGGCCGACGCCTGGCCGTCCTCCGCGCGCGCAACCTGAACCACTTTGCTCTTCGGGTAGTCGTGGCGCAGCCAGGCGAAGGTGGCGTGGACGTGCTTCACGCCGTCGTCGGTGTGGATCTTCAAGTAGAAGCGCTCGAGCGCAAAGAGCGTGCCGGGCAGCCAGCTGTCGCACGGGTACTTGTGCTGCCAGTCGCGGATCGCGTCTTCGGTCAGCGCGATCGCGTTGGCGGTCGACGGGGCTTGGCCCGGGTTGACGTCGATCTTGAGGCCTTGGTCTTTGATGGTGTTGCGGATGCCGAGGATGCTCATCTTGAGCTTTCCGAAGTACTCGTCGGCCGGCGCGACGCGGCATTTCGGCGCCGCTTTGGCGACGTTCTTCGTGGTCTTGCCGGGCGTCGTCGCCGCCTTGACGGGCGCCTTCGGCGTCGCCTTGACCGGGGGCGTCGACGGCACCGCCGCAGTTGTCGCGGCGGCGACGAGCGAAACACATGCGATCAGTCGTTTCACTCAGGTGTCCTCATACGTGGTCCTGATATGCGAGGGAACGAGAGGCGATGAAATCGCCCTCGGGGGGTTGGAGCGGTAATTAGGTGAGTGCTCGTCCGACACCCGTCGCCGCGGTGCAAACGCGTGCGCACGACCGCGCCGTCTTTGCGGAGCGGTGGCCCGCGCTGCTCGCGCGGATCGCCGCCGCCGCCGAATCCGGCGCGCGGTTGATCGTCGTCCCGGAAGGGACCGTCCCCGCCTACGTTATCGGCACCGCCCCGGTCGATGCCAGCCAATTGGAGTCCGCGGCGCAAGACGTGATCGCGGTCGCAGCGCGCACCGGCGCGACGATCGTGTACGGCGGGGCGCGCGCGGGCGAGCACGGGCTCGCGAACAGCGCCTACGTCGTGACGCCCGCCGGTATCGCCGGCTTCGCCGACAAATGTTTTCTGTGGCACTTCGACCGGCGCTGGTTCACCGCGGGCAGCGCGCTCGAACCGATCGATACACCGGTCGGCCGCTTGGGCATCTTCATCTGCGCCGACGGCCGCATCCCCACGATCCCGAGCACGCTCGCCGCGCGCGGCGCGCAGATTCTCGTCGTCCCGACGGCGTGGGTGACCAGCGGCCGCGACCCGCACGCGCTCGAGAACCTGCAAGCCGACCTGATGATCGCGGTGCGCGCGCGGGAGAACGGCCTGCCGCTCGTCGTCGCCAACAAGGTCGGCGTCGAGGCGCGCAGCGTCGCGTACTGCGGCAAGAGCCAGATCGTCGCGGCCGACGGAACGGTCGTCGCGCTGGCGCCGCAAGACGCGGAGGCGACGCTGCACGGGACGGTCGCGATCGGCGCGCCGATCGTCGAGCGGGCGCCGGAGCCGCCGGGCGTCACGCGGCGCGCCGGCGAACCGCTCGCGGACATGGTGCGCATCGCGATCGCTTCGGACGCGGACGAACAGCTGCGCGCGCTCGCCGCAACCGCCGACGCCGGCCTCGTGATCGGTCCGCACGCGCTTCCGGCGAGCGACGACGTGGCGGTGGTGGACGACGAGGCAATGCTCGACCCGCGCGCGCTCGTCGCACCGCGCCTGGCCGGGGTACGGCTGTTCGTGTGGCGGGCTTCGATCGACGCGCCGTGGGTCGTGCCGTTCGCGCGCACGCGCGCCGCGGAGCTGCGCGCGTACGTCGTCGTGTTCGACTCGCCGCGTAAGCGCGCGTTCGCGGTGGATCCGGACGGCGTCGTCGTGTGCGGCACGTTCGGCGATTTCGAGCTCGCCGCGTTCGCGTTCGATCGCGCGCGCACCGACGCGTGGAGGGTTGCCCCGGCGACCGACGTACGTGAGGGCCTCATGCGAGTGGGCGATCTTGCTTCGGTCCCGGCGGCGCCGTGAGCACGCCGGCCAAAGCGTTCGAAGAAGCGCACGAACGGCACGAGCACGGTCGCGAAGGCGCGCGTTGGGTCCCGCTTGCCGCCGCCGTGCTCGCGGTGCTCGCCGCGGTGAGCGGCTACTTCGGCAACTTGCGCTCCACCGAAGCGCTGGTCGAGAAGAACGACGCGATCGTGGCCACGACGAAAGCGTCGGACACGTGGGCGCAGTACCAAGCTGAGCGCATCAAGTACTACATCGCGCAGACCGCGCTCGACGGCGGCGTCGGCCCCGGTGCGAACGCGTCGCGCTTGAAACAGAACGCCGCCGAGGAGGGCGCCAAGGCGCCGCCGCTGATGACGAAAGCGCGTGCGCACGAGGAAGAGGCGGTGCACCACAACGAGCGGTCGGAACGCCTCTTGAAGCAGCACGAGACGATCGAGGTCGGCACGACGCTGTTCGAGGTCGCGATCGTGCTCGTGTCGATCACGGTGCTCGTCGGCTCGCGCCTGCTGCCGTTCGCGAGCGCGACGGCGGCCCTGCTCGGCGTCGTGTTCTTCGTGCTCGGTCTGACACGCTGACGGCGGTGCGCGCGCGCAGCGCGCTCGCTGCGCTGCTGTGGGGGTGCACCTTCGGCTGCATCTTCGCGTGCGCCGCGGCACCGGCAGGTGCGGCGACGCTGCCGGCCTCGCTCGCGCCGGCCGCGCCGTTTCCGCTGGTCACCGCGTCGAGCGTGGAGCGCGAGCCCGTCGCGCCCGGCGTCGCGCGCGCGACGTACCGCATCCTCACGTCCGCGGGGCCGCTCGTGATCTCCGTCGTCACGGTCGATCCGCAAGAACCGACCGTGCGCTTCGGCACCGTGCTCGCGCACGACACGATCGTGTCGAAAGACGAGCCGACGTCGTCGATGGCGCGCCGCACCGGCGCGGTCGCCGGCATCAACGCCGACTATTTCGACATCAACGCGAGCGGCGCGCCGCTGGGCATCGTCGTGCGCAACGGCGTGCTCGAGCGCACGCCGAGCGCGCGCATCGCGCTCACGGTGACGCGCGCGCGCACCGTCGTGTTCGCGCCATACCAATTCGCCGGCAGCGCGACGTTCGGCGGCGTCGTCGTTCCGATCACCGCCGTGAACGAGTGGCCCCCGCAGAGCGGGGCCTCGCTGCTCACGCCGGCGTTCGGCACGATTCCCGGCGGCCCCGCGGGGGCCGGCGCGAGCGGCGTGACGCTGCTCGACCTCGAGCAATTTCCCGAGCGCCGCGCGGCGTCGCCGCCGTTTCGCGTCAAGGCGGTGACGAGCGCGCCGCCGTGGCCGCCCGCGAGCGGGTTGCGGCTCGCGTACGGGGCGGCCGCGCAGGCGATCGGGCCCGTGCCCGGCCCCGGCGACGTCGTGACGCTGAGCTACGTGACGGATCCGCCCTTCGAGGATGCCGTCGCGGCGGTCGGCGGCGGGCCGGAGCTGCTGCACGGCGGCATGCCGGTCGACGATCCCGCGTCGCCGAACTACGCCGACCGCGACCGGCGCATCCCGGCATCCGCCGCGGCGCGCTTCGTGGACGGCACGCTCGCGCTCGTCGTCGTCGACGGGCGCCATCCCGCGACGTCGATCGGCGTGAACCGCGCGGAGCTGATCGCGCTGCTGCGCGCGCTGGGCGCGACCGACGCGATGCTCTTCGACAGCGGCGGCTCGGCGACGCTCGCGGCGCGCGTGCTCGGCGATGCGGACGCGAGCGTGCTGAACGAACCCTCCGACGGCGTCGAGCGCCCTGTCGCCGACGGCTTGTTCGTGTACAGCGACGCGCCGCTCGGACCGCCCGCGCGGCTGGTCGTGCGCCCCGCGCGCGTGATCGCGCTCGCCGGCGCGCGCGTCCCGCTGCGCGCGCGCGTGATCGATACGAACGACCACGGCCTGGGTGACGCGCATGGTCCTTGGCACGTCGCACCGTCATCGCTGATCGCGTCGATCGGCGACGACGACGTGCTGCACGCGGGCGCGCATCCGGGCGCCGCGAGCGTGCGCGTGGCGCGCGCCGGCGTCGCGACCGACGTTGCGGTGGAGATCCTCGACCGCGTCGCGCGGCTCGTCGTCGGACCCGCGCGCGCGAACCCCGATCCGCACGCGGCCGTCGGGCTCACCGTCGCGGCGTTCGACGCGCGCGACCGTCCCGTCGCGGTGGACGGCCTCGTGCGCTGGAGCGCGAAGGACGCCGCGATCGACGCGCGAGGGCGGCTGTCAGCCGGCGACCGCGACGCCGTCGTGACGGCGAGCGCAGGCGGCGCGAGCACGACGCTCACCATCCCCGTCGGCCGCCACGCCGTGCCGCTCGCGCTCTTCGACGACGCGCACCGCGGGAGCTGGAAGCTGTCGACGACGCCGCCCAACGGACCGGGCGCGGTCGCCGTGGACGGCGGCCGGCTGCGGCTCGACTATGATTTCACGAGCGGCGAGCGCGCCGCGTACGCGCTCGCGGAGCTGCCGCTGGGCGATGCGGTCGCGCTCGCCTGCGACGTCGAGGGCGACGCGAACGGTGAAGCGCTGCGCGCGACGCTCGCCGACCGTTACGGCGACCGGCAGACCGTGACGTTCGCGCGCGGGATCGACTTCACTGGCACGCGCCGCCTCACGGTGAAGCTGCCGGCGTCGCTCGCGCCGCCGCTCGCGTTGCGCAACGTCTACGCGGTCGGAACGCTCGCGAACCCGCCTGTGACGGTCGCGGGGACGCTCGTCGTGCACGACTGCGTTGCGACCGTGCCGGGCGCCGGCGCTCAGCTTCCCTGAGGCAGCGCGCTCCACGCGAGGCCGAGCACGAAGAGCGCGACGCCGAGCAAGAGCGCCCAGGCCGGCGGCGCGGACGCGACGGCGAGCGCGGGATACGTGCCGACCGTCGCCCGCACGCGCATCCCCGCGATCGATACGTCGCTGCCCGAGCTCGCGAGCGTGATGCCAAGCGGTTTGCCGGCGTCGTCGGCGGCGGTGAGCACGAGCGCCGGCTCCTTCGATCCCGCGTTCGCGCGGTTGAACTGCGCGAGATCGCGCGGCGTGAAATACAGCGCGCGCACGACGCGGTGCAGCGCGGGCGTGGCGAACGTGTCGAACGGCACGTCGAGCGCACCGATCCGCTGGCGCTGGCGAAACAGCAGCACGGGCGACAGGAACGCGGTGTTCGTCGGCTGCGTCACCGTGAGATGCGCGCCGCGCTCGTCGTACGCGTCGACGTAGGCGGCCGGCTGCGGTTCGAGGTAGAGCAGTGACTCGCCGAGGATGCGGCGCGCCGACGGCGCGAGCGCGATCTCACCTGCGGTTTTCCGGCGCACGATGACGCCGGCCGACCCGCGGGCGATCGTGTCCGCATCGGCCGAGCCGAAGAACGCCGCGGCGGCGAGCGCGGGGATCGGCACCACGGTTTCGGGCGTGCCGGCAACGGTCGCGGTGTCGGGACCGAGCAGTCCCGAGGCGAGCCCGGCGAGGCCGGCGACGACGGCGCCCGCCATCGCGAGCAGCAGCCGTTTCCCCGCGGTACCGTCGTTGCCGCGCCGCGCACCGTTCGCGTACGCGAGCGTCACGGTGAGGCCGATCGCGAGCGCGAGCGCGTACTGCCAGGTGTGATACAGCGGCGTGCGCGGATACAGATCCTGCGCGGCGGCGAGCGCGATGACGATCGCCGCGACGGCGAGCGCGGCGATCCGTGAGCTCACATGTCCGCTCCTCGTCTACGCTGCGGTGCGGACTGCGCGAGGGCCGGCGCGACCGCCGCGCGCATCTGCTCCAGCGTCATCGCGCCGTCGATGCCTTTCACGACGTGGCCGTCGCGGCTGACGATGACGCTGGTCGGCAGGCCGATCCCCTTGTACGCGCGGCCGTACTGCTGCTGCTCGTCGACGAGGATCGGAAACGTCACGCCGCGCTGCTTCGCGAACGCCGCCGCGACGGACGCCGACTCGCCCTGATCCACGGCGAGCACGACGACCTTGCCCGCGTTCTCGCGCGCGAAACGCTGCAGCGCCGGGAGCTCGTCGCGGCACGGCGGGCACCACGTCGTCCATAAGTTCAGCAACACGACCTGACCGCGGTGACGGGCCACCGAGTCGATGCGCCCGTCGGTGCGCGGCACGTCGAACGAGCGCGCGGGCGCTCCCGCGAGCGCCGCGGGCCCGGCGACGTCGGCCGTCTTGCCGGGATCGGGGGCGTTGTAGCACGCGCTCAGAAACACCACCGTGGCGATGACGACGAACCGGAGCACCCGAGGCTCTTCGTGGTGAACGCGGCCGTTCCGTCCCCGTGGCGCGCGGGGCGCGTGCGCGCGGCGGAGGCGTCGCTCGCGACGTACGAGACGGGCAGCGACGCGGCCGATGCGCCGGTCGTGCTGCTGCTGCACGGCCTGGGGCACTGGACCGACGCCGCGTGGGGGCGGCTCGTGCCGCACCTCGACCCGGCATTTCGTTACGCCGCGTTCGACCTGCCGGGTTTCGGCGCAAGCGAAAAGCCCGACGCGGCGTTCGACCTCGCGTACTTCCGGCGCGTGCTCGACGACGTCGTCGCGGCGCTGGGACTCGACCGGTTCGCGCTCGTGGGACATTCGCTCGGCGGGTTCATCGCCGCGGACTATGCCGGCGCGCATCCCGGCCGCGTGACGCACTTGGCGCTGATCGCACCGGCCGCATTCGCGCGCACGCCGCGGCACCTGATCTATGCGCTCGCCGGCGGCTTTGCGCGCCCGCTGTTCGAGCGCAGGCCGTCGCGGCGCTTCGTCGTGCGGATGCTGCTGCGCAGCGTGCACGATCCGAACGCGCTCGAACCCGCGGTGATCGAGCGCGCGTACGAGCTGTCGCAAGAGCCCGCGGTGCGCCGAGCCTTCGCCGGCGTGTACGCAGGCGCGATCCACGCGTTCGCGCGCGCTCGCACCCTGCACGCGGGCTTCGCGCGCTACGCGGGCACCGTCTTCTGCGCCTGGGGCGCACACGACCGCTACATCGACATAGCAGCGATGCGCGACGTCGTGCGCCTCTATCCGCACGCGCAAACGCACGTGCTGCGCAAGAGCGGCCATCTGCCGATGATCGAAGAACCGCAACCGTTGGGAACGGCGATACGTCATTTCCTAAAAACCTAAACCGCGGCGATTTGCGCCCCCTGATCACCAGTCTCCCATGCGTTCTTCGTCGACTTCGCCTTCGAAGACGATCGTGCCGGGCGCGAGGATCGCCGAGACCACCGGGACGCCGTCGTACACCAGATCGCGGTTCATCGCGTCTTCCGGCGAGCGCGACGTCAGCGTCGCGAAGCGGCCGAGCACGTCGGGCGCGCACAGCACGCGCTCGGGCGCGACGTTGTAGAGGCGCCGGAAACCCGCGAGCGCCTTTTCGAAGGCGGGCTCGTCGAACCGCGCACCGAGCGCGACCGTCCATCGCACGCGTTCCAGGGCTCTTCTCCTAACCGACCGAACCGCTTGCGCGATGACCGCCCGGATTCTCGACGGACGCGCGCTCGCCGCCGACCTGCACGCCGGCATCGCCGCGCGCGCCGAGCGTCTGCGCGCGCGCGGCGTCGCGCCGCGGCTGGAAGTCGTCATCGTCGGCGAGGATGCCGCGAGCACCGCGTACGTGCGCAGCATCGAAAAGGCCGGCACGAAGGTGGGCGTCGACGTTCGCGTCGCCGCGCTGCACGCCGAAGCCGACGAGAACGCCGTGCGCGGCGTGCTGCACGTGCTGGGCGGCGACCGACTGGTTCACGGTGTCATCCTCCAACAGCCGCTGCCCGCGCACCTGGGTATTCGCCGCGTCGCGGAGGCCATGCCGCCGAGCAAAGACGTCGACGGAGCGAATCCCGTCAACCTCGGGCGGCTGGCGTTCGCGAGCGGGACCGAGTTCGTCCCCGCGACGCCGATGGCCGTGATGCTGCTGCTGGAGCGCAGCGAACATTCGCAGCTGCGCGGCGTGCGCGCGTGCGTGGTCGGCCGCTCCAACGTCGTCGGTTTGCCGGTGGCGCTGCTGCTGATGGCGCGCAACGCGACGGTGACGGTCGTGCACAAGGAGACGCGCGACCTCGCGCGCCACACGCGCGACGCCGAGGTGCTCGTCGTCGCGGCGGGCGAGCCGAACCTCGTGCGCGGCCACATGGTCGCGCCCGGCGCGACGGTGATCGACGTCGGCACGACGTACGTCGACGGCAAGCTCGTCGGCGACGTCGACTACGCCGAGGTGTCCGCGGTCGCCGGCGAGATCACGCCGGTACCGGGCGGCGTCGGCCCGGTGACGAACGTCGCGCTGATGCAAAACGTTGTGCTCGCGGCCGAACGCGAGGCACCGGATCAGCGCGTCAGTTGAGCGAGAAGTGCTTGCCGAAGAACTGCTCTTGATGCGAGCGGAACTCGCCGCCGGGGGCGTCGTCGCGCACCACGCTCTCTTGCGCTTTCTTACGGTCCAGCAGCGAGCGCAGCTGCGGGAGCAGCCGGCGTAGAAAGCCGAGCTCCGCGGCGAGCCGCGCTTCGGCCGTGCGCAGCTCCAGCAGCCGCTGCTTGAGCGCGTCGGCGACTTGCAGCGCATCGCCCACGATGTAGCTCGCCTCGACGGGATCGCGCGGCATCTCCACGTCGCTCGCGTTGCCCGAAAACGCGACGAGCAGCCGCACGTACTCGCCGAAGTCGCTGAGCACGCGCTGCGCGAGCTCCGCCGCGCGCGCGTCGGCGTCGTCACCTTCGTCGAGAAACTCGACGTCCGCGGTGAGATAGGGATCGCGGCTCACGATCCGCTCGATCCGAAAACGGCGCCCGCCCGTCGTGCTGATATGGTACCGCCCGGCGGGCAGCGGCGTCACCTCGGAGATCTCCGCGGTGGTGCCGATCTCGTGCGGCGTCACGTCCGGGTCGCCGGCGTCCTGCCCGTCGCGAATCAGCACGACGCCGAACGCCTCGCTCGCGTCGAGGCATTCGGCGATCAGCCTGCGGTAGCGCTCTTCGAACACGTGGAGGTTCAGCACCGCGCCGGGGAACAGCACCGTGTTCAGCGGGAAGAGCCGCAACCTCGTCATCGAGCGCTGAGCTTACCGAAGGTTCAGGCGGTGCGGCCGGCCTTCGCCGCGTCGAGCCGCTGCTGCACGACGCTCCAGTCGACGTTGGCGAAGAACGACTCGATGTACTTCGGGCGCTCCGCCGGCTTGTAATCGAGCAGGAACGCGTGCTCCCACACGTCCATGACGAGCAGCGGCACGAAGCCGGCGACGTTGCCGTCCTCGTGCAGCGTGATCCAATGGTTGGACACGCGCTGCGCGTGCGGATCGTAGTACGCGATCGCCCAGCCGACGCCGCGCATTCCGCCGACGGCGCTGAAATCTTTCTTCCACGTGTCGAAGTCGCCGTACGTCCCGCCCAGCGCTTCTTGCACGCCGGCGCCGGGCTGGCCGCCTGCGTTCTTGGTCATGTTGCCGAAATAATATTCGTGCAGGACCATGCCGTTGTACTCGAAGCCGAGCCGCCGCGTGAGCTCCGCGAAGCCCGGGTTCGCGCCGGCGGCTTGTCCGTTCTTGATCTGCTCGGCGATCTGCTCGTTGAGCAGGTTCGTGTTCTTGACGTAACCCTCGTACAGGCCGAAGTGGACCTGCAGCGTGTTGTCCGAGATGCCTTGCAATCCGGCGAGGTCGAACTTCTTCGGCGTGTACGATTGTTGGGCGAGCGGTGCCAACGGAAGCCTCCTACGATGGCTGTTTGGGGTGGACCGGTAGCTTCGCGGGGCCCGGCAGGTTCCCGCTTGCGGAGGGCGGCAAACAAGCTCATCGTGCGCGACCTCGCCTACCTCACGCGGCTCCATAAGGAGCCGTCGCCGTTGCTCCTGGAGCTCGAGCAGCACGGCCTGCGCGAAGGCATCCCGATCGTCGACCGCGCCGCGGGGCGGTTCTTGTCGGTGCTCGTCCATTGCATGCAAGCCAACCGTATCTTGGAGCTCGGGACGGCGTACGGTTACTCCACGCTGTGGATGGCGCTGGCGCTGCCGCCCGCCGGGCGCATCTGGACGATCGATCCCGACATGGAGCGAACCGAGATCGCGACGTCGTACTTCCGGCGCGCCGGCGTCGAGGAGCGGATCGAGATCATCAACCAGCCCGCGCTCGAAGTGCTCGGCTCGTTCCCCCAGCGCAACCTCGACATCGTGTTCATCGACGCGATCAAGACCGAGTACGAGGACTACCTCGACGCGGTCGTGCCGATGCTCAAGCGCTCCGGGATCGTCGTCGTCGACAACCTGCTGTGGTCCGGTCGCGCCGCCGCGGTTGCCAAGGCGTCGGACGAAGCGAACACCAAAGCGCTGCGCGCGTTCAACAAGAAATTCCTCAGCTATCCGGGGCTCGACGCGACCATCGTGCCGATCGGCGACGGGATCGGGATCGGTGCCCGCGTCGACTGAGGATTTCCGCGCCGCGATGCGGCGCTTCGTCACGGGAGTCGCCATCGTGACGACGTCGCTGGACGACCGCATCCACGGCTTCACCGTGAACGCGTTCGCGAGCGTGTCCGCGGAACCGCCGACCGTGCTGATCTGCGTGAACCGCGTCGCGACGGCGCATCCGCTCATCGCGGCCTCGCAGCGGTTCTGCGTGAACATCCTCGCGCTGGAGCAGCGCGCGCTCGCCGAACGCTTCGCCGGCGGCGAACCGCGCTCGCGGTTCGACGGTGTCGCGTACCGGATCGGGCCCAGCGGCTCGCCCGTGCTCGACGGGACCGTCGCGCACGTCGACTGCCGGGTCACCGAGGAGCTCACGGCCTCCACGCACACGATCTTCCTGGGCGAGGTGCTCGAAGCGGGCCACCACGACGGAGAGCCGCTGGGCTACTTCAACCGCGCCTACCGTGACTTCCGGATCGATCGAGCATGATCGTCGAGACGTTCGCCGTCGGCGCGCTCGGCTGCAATTGCACCATCCTCGGCGATCCCGAAAGCGGCGAGGCCATCGTCATCGACGGCGGCGACGAGGTGGACGAGATCGCGCGCCGGCTCGCCGCGCACGGCGTGCGCCCGCGCTACCTGGTGCACACGCACGCGCACGTGGATCACATCGGCGCGCTGGGACCGCTGCGCGAACGCGTCGGCGGCGACGGGCTGCTGCACCACGCGGACCTGCCGCTTTACGGCACGCTCGCGCAGCAAGCGCGCTACCTCGGGATGCTCGCGGCGCCGGAGACCGTCGCGCTCGACGGCGACCTGACCGACGGCGACGTGCTGCGCGCCGGGGCCGTCGCGCTGCGGTGCATCCACACGCCGGGCCACACGCCGGGCTCGACCTCGTTCGCGCTCGACGGAACCAGCGGCGGCGGCGCGCTGCTGTTCACCGGCGATACGCTGTTCAGCGGCGCCGTGGGCCGCTGGGATCTGGGCGGCACGTCGCTGGCCGACATCGTCGACTCGATCCGGCGCAAGCTGCTCGTGCACGACGACGCCAGCGTCGTCGTCCCCGGGCACGGTCCGGCGACCACGATCGGCCGGGAACGCCGCACGAATCCGTACCTTCTCTGAGCGCCGCGCAGCTTGCATCCGCAGGGAACGCACCGCCGCCGCCCGTACGGCGCGTCGATATGCTTTACTCGACCCGTCGCGTGGCCACGGCGGCCGCTTCCGCCTCGATCCTGCTGGGGTCGATCGTCCTAGCGGGGTGCTCGAGCGGCTCGAACGCCACGATCACGCACAACCCGCCGCTCTCGACGTTCGGCGGCTTGAGCACGGCGCGCAGCTCGGTCCAGAGCGCGATCCTTGTCGCCAGCACCTCGACCGGCAACGCCGTCCCCGGGGGGCCCACCCCGGCCTCGATCGCGCGGCGCGTGCTGGCCATGATGGGCAGCCGGCACGTGTCGGCCGCGACGGGCCCGTGCGTGAACGGCCAAAAAAGCAGCTCGGCGCCCCAGTCCGACGGGTCGACGACGACGACGACGGACTATTACTACGATACGCTGTGCGCGACGCTCGAAGAAGAAGAGATCGTCAACATCGACACGCTCAGCGGTCCGGCGACCAGCGGCACGGGCAGCATCACGACGTACGACCACGGCGGCGCGATCACGAGCTATCACAAGCTCGTGCTCGACGCGACGAACGATACGAGCTCGCAGACGGTGACGGTCAACGACGCCGCATCCGCAACGGTGAACGGCAAGATCATCGCCGGCGTCGGCGCGACGTGCGCGGGCGCGGCGCACTCGCCGACGATGACCTGTACGGCGGCGATGTACGGGACGGCGAGCAACGGCACGTTCGGCCAGTCGCTCGCCGAGACCGGAACCGCGGGAACGGGCGGCGCCGCCAACTCGGTCAGCGTCACCGTGACGTTCTACGGCGCGGGGATCACCGGCATCGGGCAGTCGTCCGGCAACTGGGTGGTGCTCGGCACGCTCGGCTTCAACTCCGGGACTGGAACCTACCACTACACCACGACGGGCAACACCGGCAGCGGGACCTTCTCGCTGGCGGACTCGCTCTACACCTACTCGGTGACCGGAAACCTGACCGCGACCGGGTTGGCGGTCACGATCGTGCGCAACACGGATCCGATCGCGACCGCGACCGTCGACAAGGCCGGTAACGGGACGATCAGCTTCGCCGACGGGACGAGCGACGTCATCTGGGGTAACGTCGTCGGGGTCTGATCCAAATCGAACGTCGCTAGGAGGTCCGGCTCGATGCTCTCACGTTTGCGCCCGTTCTTCGCCGTCGTCGGCGCCGTGGTGTTCCTCGCCGGTTGCGGCGGCGGCAGCAGCGGCGGTTCATCCACCGTCATCGTGCCGGGGCCGACGCCGACCAACGGCCCCGTCCCCGGCGCGAACTCCGTGGCGGTGACGCCGAGCAGCCTCGGGTTCAGCGGGCCCGGTGCGGGCGCCCAAACGTTCACCGTCACCTCGACGACCGCCAACGCGCCGCTGCCGACGATCGACCCGTTCGGCTGCGGCCCCGTCGCCACGATCACCACGTCATCGACGACGCTGCCGGCGACGTATACCGTGACGCCGACGGGCAACGGCGTGTGCACGTTCGTGTTCACCATCGGAAACCGCTCGGCCACGCTCGGCATCAGCGTCGGCGGCGCTTCCGGCGGCACGTTCACGACGACCGCGAACCCGATGGTGTTCACGGTCGGCGGAGCATCGCAGATATTCACCGCGACGGCGTCGAGCGGGACGCTCACCGCCGATGCGACCTCGTGCAACGGTATCGCCACCGTGACCGGCGGCGGCGGCGCTTCGCCGCAGCAGTTCACCGTGTCGCCCACCGCCGTCGGCTCGTGCACGTTCTCCGTCGTGGACGGCGCGAACTCGCTGCTCGTGCCGGTCGTGGTGAACCCGACGACGACGCCGAACGGCGTGATCGTGTCGCCGTCCGCGCTGAGCTTCGCGTCGCCGAGCGCGGCGGGCCAGACCGTGAACCTGAGCTTCCAAGGCGCGATCGGCAACGTCTCGATCGACGAGAGTTCGTGCACGCAGAGCAGCGCGAAGATCGCGTTCATCACGCTCAACAACGTGCCGCCCGGTCAGCCGGTAACGCTGCCGCAAACCGCGACGGTGACGCCGTATGGTCCGAACTTCGCCACCGGCTCGTGCACGATCGTGTTCACGCCGCAATCGGGCGCGTCGGCCAGCCTGACGGTGACCGTCAACCGGTAGCGGCTACTCGCCGGGAAGGATCTTCCCGTCGTCGTCGGCGCCTAGGAGCAGCGGGCGCAGCAGCGGCAGCGCCGGGTCGCCGTACTGCAAGAGGTCGTGGTGGAAGCGCGCGAGGGTGTACGCGCTTCCCAGCTTCTTCTCGTAGTCGTCGCGCAGCTTGAGGATCTCCAGCTTGCCCAGCGTGTAGTAGCCGTACGTCGCGTCCTGCGTGCCACGCCGTGCTTCGGCGCGCGCGTTCGCGGGGTCGAGGAAGTGCGACCGGAAGAACGCCGTCGCCTGTGAGACGGTCATCCCTTGCGTGTGCATCTTCACGCCCGCGACGTAGCGCGCGTTGCGCCAGATCGCCTCGCGCAGCTGCATGATCTTCACGCGCGGGTCGCCGTTGCCCCAGCCTTCGTCGACCATCATCTGCTCGTCGTAGTGCGCCCAGCCCTCGACGAACGACGTCGCGGTCAGCAGCTTCTCGCTCAGCGTGAGCGGCAAGTGGCGGTCGATCGCGAAGTTCACGAAGTGCCCGGGATACACTTCGTGCGCCGACACGATGGGGCGCTCGAAGTCGTTGAACGACTCGAGATACTGCGCTTGCACGTTGGGCGGGTCGTGCGGGTTCACCGGCGTGACGTTGTAGAACGCTTTCGTCGCGACGCGCTCGAGCGGCCCCGGCGAACCGACGTGGGATGCACCTTGTACAGCGCGCGAGCACCTGCTCGGTGGTTGCGTTCGGGTCGATCTGCTTTGCCGTCGCCACCATCTCGGCATGCGTCTGCGCGAGCGCCTTCTCGCCGATCGCGAGATAGCGGTCAGGGGCATGTCGATCCCCTCCTCGTATTTCAAACGCGCGCTGTAATTCGCGGCGCCGATCGCGTACGTTCCGGCGGGATGCGCCACCCAGCGCGTCTTCAGATAGTTCGCAAATGCGCTCGTGGCAGCGACCGCGGCCGCGGTGGAACGGCGAAAGCGCGCGCGCGTGGCGGCGTCGCCCACGCCGGCGAGCGCTTGCGGTACCGTCTTGGTGAACAGCTCGACGCTGCCGGCCGCGTCCTCGGCCGCGATCGCCGCGGTGTCCTTGTCGACCGCGGTGAGGTTCGCGCGCGCCTGCGCGAACAATCGCGGGATCTGCTCCTCACGCGCGACGACCGCGCGCATGCGAACCGCGGGCGGCGCGAAGGCGCGCGAGATCAGCCCGAACACGCCGCCGCTCGCGGTCTGCACGTAGCCGTCGGGCTGGTGCTTCCACTGCTGCATCGTCGCGTTGAGCAGCAGGTCGTCGCGCAGCGCGTTCTCGAGCATTCGCCGGTCCAGGCGGATGCGCGGCGACATCGCGGCGGGATCGAGGCCGGCCAGCCGGTCGAGGTAGCGGTGGTCGCGCGCCGCCTGCGCGGCGTAGTCCGCGGCCGCGTACGAGCCGAGCTGCGCGTCGTATGCGTGCACGCCGGCCGCCGTCGCGCCGACCGGGTTGGCGCGGAAATTCTCGTCGAAGTACGCCTTCGCGAGCGCTGCGTACGCGGCGTCCGGTCCTGCTGTCGCCGAGCCGGCGCCAGGCTGCGCGACCGGCGCGGGCGAGGCGCCGAAAAGGGCGGCGAGCGCAACGATTGCGACGGAACGGCCGTTTCGAAGCATCATACGGCGCTTCCGCGAGCGTGCTCGCGGTCCTCGGGCGCCGTCCGGGGTCAGACTTTCCTCAGAGACGCCGCGTACGATGACGCGGCTTCGCTCGACCATTGCCAGGAGATTTTCTTTTGCTTCGCCCGCTTCTCGCCGCAGCGTTCGTCGCGGCCCTCACCGCGCCCGTGCTTGCCGCCGATTACGTCGTCGACGCGAACCATACGCAAGCGACCTTCACCGTGACGCACCTCGCGATCTCGCGCGTCAGCGGAAAAGTGCCGGTCACGTCGGGCACCGTGTCCCTCGGCGCGAACGACGTGCCGACCGCCATCAGCATGACCCTCAGCGCGAAAGACATCGACACGCAGAGCGCCGACCGCGACCGCGACCTGCGCTCGGCCGACTGGTTCGACACCGACAAGTTCCCGACGATGACGTTCGTCGCGAAGACCGTCACCGGCTCGCCGCAAGCGCTGAGCATCGTCGGCGACCTGACGATGCACGGCGTCACCAAGCCCGTGACGTTCACCGCGAAGGAGATCGGCAAAATGACCGACCAGCGCGGTCGCACGCACGTCGGCTACAGCGCGACGACGACGCTCGACCGCCGCAACTGGGGCCTGAACTGGGGCCGCACGACGCCCGGCGGCTCGCTGGTGGCGGGCAACGACGTGTCGATCGATCTCAACGTGGAGCTGGTCAGCAAATAGCGCTCAGCGCGACGGGATCGCGCAGTCGCGGACGAGCCAGTAGTGCGCGTCGCGCGGGTAGCCGGGATCGACCACGGCGACATCGGTTTCGTAGTACTGGAAGCCTTCGAGCGTGGCGGTCCGCTGACCAGGCCGAAGCGCTCGCCCAAACGGGCTTCCGCGGTATGGGCGCGGACCGGCCGGTCGGAACCGGACACGATCACGTAGAACGGCGTGCGCTCGCAGACGACGCTGAGCGTGCGCGCGGACGGCGACGCGCTCGGGGCCGGCGACGGTGCGGCGGCGACGAGAGCAAGGGCCGCGAGCGGCGCAACGATCAGCTTCACGAACGCCTGCGATTCAGTGCAGTTTGATGGTGAGCATGCCGGCGGACTCGAGCACCTTGGGACCGGCTTTGGCGTCCTCTTCGGTCGTGCCGTTGCCCGGCTGGTTGGCGGCCGCCGCCGCCGCTGACGCTGCGACCGTCGCGCGCGCCTCTTCGAGCATCGCGTCGGTGATCTGGCCGGCCGCGCGCTTGGTGCGGTAGTCCTCGATCGCGGCCTGCAGCGCGAACCGCGAGCGCTCCGGGTAGTCTTTCTTCTTTTCGGGATAGCCGTCGAGCGCCGCTTCGATGTCGGCGTCGGTGATCGCGAGCGCTTCGTCGAGCGTCTTGCCTTTCGCCAGCTCGACCAGCAGCGAGCACGTCGCGGTGCCGAAGCCGCAGCCGGTGGTGAAGTACGAGACGTCCTCGATCACGTCGCCCGGGCCGACCTTCAGATAAAACGTGTAGAGGTCGCCGCACGAGTCGCTGAAGTACTCACCGCTCGCGGTGGGATTCTCCATCGTGCGAAAACCGGTGCGGTGCTCGACGAGCTGCTGGAATTTGGCAAAATTCATGCGGTTGGGACGGTCTCTCTGGCGGCGGGGTTCACGTCTATCTCGAAACGGCATTCGGCGCCGCCGGTTGCGAGGCTCTCCACCTGCGCGGCCTTGCCGGGGGCCACGGCGTCGAGGATCGTGTGGATCGCGCTGCACGCCTCGGGGTTCTCGGCGACGACCGCCGCGTACGGGCACGAGTGCTCGTGCAAGGTGAGCTTCCCGGGCTCGGACGTGCGCAGCTCGGCGGTGACGCCCGCCGACTTCAGCGACTCCACCAGCGAGCCGAGCTGGCGTTCGGGCTGCGTCTCCGCGCCGGCCGTGAGCCGCTCCGCGGACCGCTTGCCGATGCGCTGGAATACCGCTTTGACGGCGTCGTCGCCGCCCGCGACGCGAATCTCGCGCAGGACGGCGTTGAGCATCTTGTCGTAGCGCTGCGGAAAGTACCGGTCCGCGTCGGGCGTCAGCACATACTCGACCGTCGGCTTCGTCTTGCCGCGCCGCACGCTGTGCCCGGCGATGAGCCCGTCGCGCTCGAGCAGGACGAGCTGCTGGCGAATCGCGTTCGGCGAGAGCCCGAACTGCTCGGCGAGGTCGAACGCGGACGCGGAGTGCCGCTCGCGGAGGGCACTCACGATCTTCCCTCGGGCCGACTCGAAGAAGCGGTCGTGCATATCCGGCCTCACCCTACCACGAAAGTCATAGATAGTCCAGACTTTCCTTGACTTTCTCCGCCTCCGCGCCTACGATAACGCGGCATGTCTACTACACGCGGACTCGTCGTGCGCGACCTTCGAGTCGCCGTTGAAAGCAAAGAGATTCTCAAGGGCATCGACCTGACGGTCGAGCCGGGCCGCGTGCACGCGCTCATGGGGCCGAACGGCAGCGGCAAGTCGACGCTGGCGTTCGCGCTAGCCGGCCACCCGGGCTATCAGGTGCTCGGCGGCTCGGCCACGCTGGACGGCGCGGACTTGCTCGAGCTCGCGCCCGACAAGCGCGCCAAAGCCGGTCTGTTCCTGTCGTTCCAGTACCCCGCGGCGATCCCGGGCGTGTCGGTCGCGAACTTCATCCGCACGGCGCGCCAGTCGGTGCGCCCCGAAGATTTGAATCCCGCGAAGTTCCGCAAGCTGGTGTTCGACAAGCTCGACACGCTCGACATGGACCCCGCGTTCCTGGGCCGCTACGTGAACGACGGTTTCTCGGGGGGCGAGAAAAAACGCCTCGAGATGCTGCAGATGGCCATCCTCGCTCCGAAATACGCGGTGCTCGACGAGACCGACTCCGGGCTCGACGTCGACGCGCTGCAGTCCGTGGGACGCAGCGTCAACGCGCTGCGCGAGAGCGACGAAGGCAAAGACATCGGCTTTTTGGTGATCACGCACTACCCGCGCATCCTCAAGCACATCCCTGCGGATGTCGTGCACGTCATGATCGACGGGCGCATCGTGAAGAGCGGCGGCCCCGAGCTGGCCGACGAGATCGAGCGCGACGGCTACGACGGCGTGCGCGCTTCGACGAGCTCAGCACAGGCTGAGGTCGCCGCGGCCCGTGTCTAGCGGCACGGAGACGCGCGGCACGCTGGCGTTCGCACCCGATGCCGCATCGCTCGACGCGGCGCTCGCATCGCTCGCCGAGCACGGCGACGCGCACGACGCGGCGCTGCGCCGCGAAGCGCTGGCGCGGTTCGAGGAGCTGCCCGCCCCGGGCGCGCGCCCGAGCCGCGGCTGGAAATACGACTACGCGAAGCTGCCGTACGAAGATTTGGCGTGGACGTTCGGCCGCGTCGAGCTGCCGGCGATCCCGCCGGGCCCCGCGGTGCCGCCGCGCGCGCGGGCGGACGAGACGGGCGACGTGGACCGCCCCGCGCTCGCGACGGAGAACGCAGGCGGCCTGTACCATCTCGGCGCGACGTTCGTGGACGCGCCCGGCAACGTCGACCCGCGGGTGACGCTGCTGCCGCTCGACGCGACGACCGCGCGCGACTTCGCGGCGCAGATCGAGCCCGCGCTGCATCACGTCGTCGACTGGCGCGCCGACATGTTCGCCGCGCTCGCGACCGCGTTCCGGAACTGCGGCGCGTTCGTCTACGTGCCCGCCGGCGTGCAGGTCGATCTGCCGCTCCAGCTGATCTTTGCGAACGGCGAAGCGCGCGATGAGGCGGTGTTCCCGCACGTCGTCGTCGTGCTCGGCAAAGGCGCGCGCGCGACGGTGATCGAGCGCCACGTGGGCGACGGCGATCCGTTCGTGTGCGGTATCGCCGAAGCGCATCTTGCTGAAGGCGCGGAGCTCGACTACGTCGCGGTCCAGCAGGCCGGCGAAGCCGCGCGCGTGATGTTCTCGCGCGGCGCGCGCTGCGAGCGCGACGCGCAGGTGCGCTGGCATCTCGCCGAGCTCGGCGGCGCGCTCGCGCGCACGGTGCTGAGCGCACGGCTCGAAGCGCCGGGCGCGCGCGCCGAAGCGTCGGCGCTCTTCTTCAACACCGGCACCCAGCACGTCGACCTCACGTCGGGCGCCGACCATATCGTCGGCCCGACGTTCTCCGACACCGTCGTGCGCAGCGCGGCGACCGGGCGCGGCCAGGGCCGCTACGTCGGCAACATCGTCATCCGGCCCAAAGCGCACGGCAGCGACGCGTCGCTGCGCGACGACGCCCTGCTTTTGTCGAAACGGGCACACATCGACTCGATCCCCGCACTCGAGATCGCGGCCAACGACGTCAAGGCGTTCCATGGTGCGACGGTGGGGTCGCTGGACGAGGACGCGCTGTTCTATGCGGGCAGCCGCGGCATCGCGCGCGCCGAGGCGCTGCGGCTGATCACGCTCGGTTTCTTCGAGCCCGTCATCGCGCGCTTCCCGGGCGAGTCGCTGCGCGACGAGATCCGCACGGCGCTCGACCGCAAGATCGACGACGCCACGGAGCTGGGCGCGTGATCGCCGCCGCCGATCCCAAACAGGCGCGCATCGTCGCGGATTTCCCGATCCTGGCGAAGCCGACGTCGCGCGGCAAACGCCTCGTGTTTCTGGACTCGGCCGCGTCGTCGCAGAAGCCGCGCGCGGTCATCCAGTCGCTGGTCGACTATTACGAGAACGACAACGCGAACATCCACCGCGGCGTATACGAGCTCGCCGCGCGCGCGACCGAACACTTCGAAGCGGCGCGCGCGAAGGTCGCCGCGTTCGTGAACGCCGCGCACACCGAAGAGATCATCTGGACGCGCAACACCACCGAGGCGATCAACCTCGTCTCCTTCTCGTGGGGCTTGGCCAACCTCGGCCCGGGCGACGCGATCCTCACCACGCAGCTCGAGCACCACTCGAACCTCGTGCCGTGGCAGCTGCTCGCCGCGAAAACGGGTGCGGAGCTGCGTTATATCAAGGCCGATGCCGAGGGCGTGCTGCTGCTCGACGACCTCGACGCGCTGCTGGCGGGCGTGAAGCTCGTCGCGCTCACGCACGTGTCGAACACGATCGGCTCGATCGCGCCGCTCGACGTCATCGTGCCGCGCGCGCACGCCGCCGGCGCCGTGGTGCTGGTCGACGCCGCGCAGTCGGTGCCGCACATGCCGGTGGACGTGCAGGCGCTCGACGTGGACTTCCTCGCCGCGAGCGGCCACAAGATGTGCGGCCCGACGGGGATCGGTTTCTTGTACGGCAAGCGCGCGCTGCTCGACGCGATGCCGCCGTTTCTCACGGGCGGCGACATGATCAAGCGCGTGTCGTACGAGACGACGTCGTTCAACCAGCTGCCGTGGAAGTTCGAAGCCGGCACCAGCAACATCGCCGACGCGATCGCGCTGGGCGCCGCCGTCGACTACCTCACCGAGATCGGAATGGACTGGGTCCGCGCGCACGAGAAGCGCATCACGGCGTACGCGCTCGAACGGCTGCGCGCGTTCGAGCCGCGCGGGCTCGCGATCTACGGCCCGCCGTCGGCGGCGGACCGCGCCGGCGTGATCTCGTTCAACTTCGGCGACATCCACGCGCACGACCTCGCGTCGATCCTCGACACCGAAGGCGTGTGCGTGCGCGCCGGCCACCACTGCACGATGCCGCTCATGGAAAAGATGGGCTGGCCCGCGACCGCGCGAGCGTCGTTCTACCTCTACAACACCGAAGAGGACGTCGACGCCCTCGCGCTCGCTCTCGAAAAAGCGGCGGAAGTCTTCCGGCTGGCGTAACCATGGACGACTTCTACAAAGAATACATCCTCGACCATTACCGGAACCCGCGTAATTTTGGGCATCTCGCGCGCGTCGATGCATCCGCCGAGGATTTGAACCCGCTGTGTGGCGACACGATCAAGATCGAGCTCGCGCTCGATGAGCAAGGGCGCGTCGAGGACGTGAAATTCAGCGGCAGGGGCTGCGCGATCTCGCAGGCGTCGGCATCGATGCTCACCGAGAGCGTGAAGGGGATGAAGCTCGAGGACGTCGCGCGGCTCCCGCAAGATGCGGTGCTGGAGAACGTCGGCATCGGCATCAGCCCGACGCGCATGAAGTGCGCGATGCTCGGCCTCAAAGTGCTCAAGAGCGCCGCGCTGGGCGAGCTCGCGTCCTGGCCGGACGAGAGCCCCTAACCATTTCGTTGCGCCGTACCGCGGGCGCGCTGCTCGCGCTCGCCGTCGCGGTGATCTCCGCCGCGGCTGCGGGCGCGCAGACGGCGCCGCCGAGCAGCGAGCGCCACGCCGTCTCGTCGCACCCGCGGCCGCGCGCCGTGCGCGGGCCGTCGCCGCGCGGCGACGCCTCCGGTGCCGTCGTGGACGGCGGCTTCGAATCCGGCGGATTCCGGTCCTGGCGGCAATGCGGCAACGTCAACGCGTCGATCACCAACGCGCGCGCGCACACCGGGACGTTTACGGAAAAGTCGGGCTCGTCCGCGGGCGAGCCGTTCGGCGACGAGGGCGTGTGCCAAGCCGTCACCATCCCAGCGGGCGCGCGGCTGACGTTCTGGGTGTACCAGTACTCGACGGAAACCGACACGACGTACGCGTACCAAGAAGCGCAGCTCTTCGACGCGAGCGGAACCACCGTCAAACAGCTCTATCAAACCGTGGGCACCACGAGCGGCTGGGAGCAGCGCACGTACGATCTTGCGGCGTATGCCGGGCAGACGCTCTACTTGTACTTCGGCGTGCACGGCGACGGGTACACGGGCGCGTATACGATCCAGTTCGTGGACGACGTTACGCTCGCGAGCGGTCCGGCGCCGTGATCAGCGCGGTCGTCGTGCTGCGCTTTGCGCTCGCGATCGTCTTCGACGCGCTCGCGTTCACGATCTGGGACATCGGCACGCGGCCGCCGCTGCGGCTGATCCGCGACGTCGTGCGCGGCGTGCGCGTGCCGCGGGTGCTCGCAAGCGGGGTGCTGCGGTTCCTGGTCGGCTTCGGACTGCTGGTGCTCGCAGCCGTCGTCGCGCGCCCCGCGATGCCGACGATGCGCGCGTTCACGCTGATCGAGACGGGGATGATCGTCGCCGCGCTGCTCGTGGAGCAGCTCGTCGGCCCCGACCTTCGCCGCGTGTCCGTGCGCGGGCCGGTCTAGATCTCGCGGCGGCCTTCGATGCAGACGTTCTGCACGTCGTAGGCGCGCTCGAGCACCACCGCGTCGCCCTTGGGCGTCGCGAACGTGAGCCACACCGACCGGTAGGGCGCTTTGGGCGACGGCTGCACCTGGTTGGTGATCACGGCGCGCTTCAGCGTCAAGTCGCCGGTGACGCCCAGCGCCTTCGCGGTGTCGGGCGCGGGGAACGGCTGCGCGCGCCAGTATGCGAACACCCCGCCGCCGCCTGACTTCACCGCCTTGCGCAACGCGGCGTCGCCGGGATACGTGCCGGGACGAACGGTGTCGTCGACCGATGCGACGATGGAGTCGATCGCCGTCTGTTTGACGGAGTGGCTCTCGCAGTTCGCGATGGTGAGGTACGGAAGCTGCATCCGCGGCGCGGGCGACCGCGTGCACGCGGCCAGCACCAGCAACGCGAGGGGGAGGAGACGCGACGGTGAGTTCACGTCTCCTCCGCTTCTACGCGAGCTTGCCGGACGTCTTTTCCAGCAGCGACCACGCCTGCGCCCCGAACTTCCCGCTCCACTTGGTGTAGAAACCCGAGCTGGTGAGCTTCGCGCGGAAGCCGCTGGTGTCGGCCTTGTTGATCGTCATGCCGCGGCGCGACAGCTTCTCGGAGAGCGACTCGTTGCGCAGCTGCGTGTCACGCCGCTGCAGCAGCGCGTACTTCGTGAGGTTGCGCTCGACGACCGCCTGCACGTCGGCCGGCAGCGCTTTCCACGCGTCCTGGTTGCCCAGGAAGTGGTACGCCGACCACATGTGGTTGGTGATGCTGAGATATTTCTGCACTTCGTACAAGCGGCCGACGTCGATGATCGCGAACGGGTTCTCTTGCCCGTCGAACACGCGGGTCTGCAGCGCCGTGTACAGCTCGCTGAAGTTCAGCGGCGCCGGCGCTGCGCCGAGCGACTTGAACAGGTCGACCCACAGCTCGCCGGCCGGCGTGCGGATCTTGAAGCCCGCGAGGTCCGCGACCGTGCGCATCGGCTTGCTGGACGACGTGATCTGCCGCATCCCGTTCTCCCACATCTTGGGATGCACGTACAAGCCCGCCGCGCGGATCGCGTCGCGCACGTGGTTGCCCAGGTCGCCGTCCATCGCGCGGAACGCCTCGGCGGAATCCTTGAACGCGAAGCCGACGCCTTGAATCCCGGCGAGCGGGACGACCGACTGCAGAATGCCGCCGTCGAGCGTGAAGAACTGCAGCGCGCCCGATCGGAGCTGCTGAAGCGCCTGCGTGTCGCCGCCGAGCTGGTTGTTGGGGAAGATCGTCACCTCGAGCCGGCCCTTGGTCTCATTTTTGACCGCGTTCCAGCACTCTTTCATCCGCACGTTGAGCGGATGGTCGAGCGACACGTTGCTCGCGTACTTGTAGTTCCACTCCGCCGCGCGGGCCGGCGCTTCGATGATGGCGATCGACGCGAACGCCGCCGCCGTTCCGGCCACGAAACGGCCGCGTGAGATGCTCTGGTCGGTCATGTGGGGTTCCTCTCGGCGTTTGCGTTAGTCGAGCATGAGGCCGCCGTCTACCGTCAACGTCTCACCGTCGACATAGGACGACCGCGGCGACAGGAGCCACACGATCGCTTCGGCGATCTCGCGCGGTTCTCCCGATCGTCCGAGCAATGTCAGCGACTCGACGCGCTGGCGGTGCTCGGCGTTGCTGAACGCGTCGTCCAGCATGGGGGTGAGCGTCGGTCCCGGCGCGACGCAGTTGACGGCGATCCCGTTCGGCGCGAGCGCGCGTGCCGCGCTGCGCGTGAGCGCGAGCACGCCGCCTTTGCTCGCCGCGTACGCGGCCGTGCCGGAGAGCCCGCCACCGCGCTTGCCGGCGACGCTCGCGACGGTGCAGATGCGCCCGCCCGGACGCATCCGTTTGGCGGCCTCGCGGATGCACAAGAACGTGCCGACGACGTTGACGTCGTTGACGCGGCGAAACGCGTCGGCGGTGAGGTCCATGAACGGCGTCGTGTCGGCGATGCCCGCGGGTGTCGCGAGCGCGTCGAGCGTGCCGCCGAACGTCTCGAGCGCACGGTCGAACAACGCCACGACGGACGCTTCATCGGCAACGTCCACTTCGAACGCGCAGCCGTCGATGTGGTGCGCAACCTCGTCGGCGCCATTCTTGTCGCGGTCCGCAACGGCGACGCGATAGCCTTCTTTCGCAAGCAGCTCGCACACCGCCCGCCCGATCCCGCTGGCACCGCCGGTAACAATGGCCGTCGGCGGGTTTTCTCCAAACCATTCCATGGCCCTATGTCACCGAGCCCAATGTCACGGACCCCTGTGTCACCCTGAGCTTGTCGAAGGGTGCGCCACGATCGTGACGATCAGCGTTCTCTGGAGCTTGTCGCTGCGACCGCAATTGTGGCGCATGCTTCGACAAGCTCAGCATGACAGGAGTGTTCATAGCAAAACTCCAGGTTCAGCGCACGCGGCGGCAAATGCGGCGAGGAAGCGCGCGGCCGGGGCGCCGTCGACGAAGCGGTGGTCGAACGACAGCACGCACGTCAGCATCCACGCCGCCGTTACCGTGCCTTCGACGACTGCCGGCCGCTGCGTTGCGGCACCGATGCCTAGGATCGCCGATTGCGGCGGGTCCGGGAGCGGCGCGACGCGCTCGATGCGCTGCGGTCCCACGTTCGAGATCGAGAAGCATGCGCCGCCGACATCGGCCGGGCCAATCGCGCAGTCGCGCGCGAGCGCGGCAAGCCGCACGATCTCGCGCTGGATGTCGGCGAGCGACCGCGTATCCGCATCGCGCACGACGGGCACGATGAGGCCGTGGGGCGTGTCGGCCGCGACGCCCACGTCGATGCGCGCGAACGGCGCGCCGGTCGTCGCGTCGGTGCGCAATTCGGCGTGCTCGCGCAGCAGCCGCGCGACCGCGAACACCGCGAACGCGGTCCAGCCGAAATCACCGCGGCGATCGATTAGCGCCTTGACCGCGTCGACGCGCACCACGGTCTCCACCTGCGCGAGCGGTAGCTGCGCGACGTCCGTCATCTTGCGATAGATCGCGCGGCGCACCGCGGGCAGCTGCGGCGGAAACGATTGTGGCGCACCCTTCGACAGGCTCAGGGTGACACTGTCCGTCCCAAGGGTGACAGTTTCCGCCCCGAGGGTCTGTACGTCCGAGAGTGTGATGCGGCCGCGCGGTCCGGTGCCGCGCACACCCCCAAGCGCGATGCCGTGCTCGCGCGCGAGCCGGCGCGCTGCGGGCGATGCGATCACGCGCGCACCGTTTTCCGCGGAATCGTCTGCGGCGTCCGGCGCAGGCGCGTGCGTCGGCGTCACACCGTTCGCTGCGGCCGAGATGCGCGGGGCCTCGACGATGCGCGCGGTTCCGTCGGCGCCGACAGCGTCGGGAGCCGTACTCGTCGGAATCACCTTCACCGGCGCCGGCGTGTCCGTCTCGCCCGCGCGCGCGATCGTGCCGATGACGTCGCCGCACGCGAACTCGTCGCCGTCGTTGCCGAGCGCGCGGCCGACGGTGCCGCTCGCCGGCGACTCCACTTCGTAGTTGATCTTGTCGGTCGACACCTCGACCAGCGGCTCGCCTTCGCGCACCGCGTCGCCGGGCCGTTTGATCCAGCGCACGATCGTCCCGCTCGCCATCGTGAGCCCGAGCTTCGGCATCACCACGTCGACCGGCACGGCGCTTAAAATTCCCGCCGCACGAGGCGGCGCGCCGCGTCGGCGATCATCGGCGCCTTCGGGTACATCGCTTCTTGCAGCACCGGCGCGAACGGCACCGGCACGTGCGCCGCGCCGAGCCGCATGACGGGGGCGTCGAGATCGTCGAAGCAGTGCTCGCCGATCCACGCTGCGATCTCCGCGCCGACGCCGCCGACGCGCACCGCCTCGTGCGCGACGACGACGCGGTGGGTGCGCGCGACCGCATCCGCGATCGCGTCGTAGTCCAGCGGCCAGATCGTGCGCAGGTTCAGCACGGTGACGTCGATGCCGTCGCCCTCGAGCTGCTTCGCCGCATCGAGCGCGCGGCCGACCGTGACGCCGTACGTCACGATGAGCGCGTCGTTGCCGCCGCGCATCGTCTTCGCCTTGCCGAGCGGCACCACGAAGTCGTCGTCGTCCGGGACGGCGCCTTTCTGCGGGAAGAGCGCTTTGTGCTCGAAGTACAGCGTCGGGTTGTCGCTGCGGATCGCCGCTTTGAGCAATCCTTTCGCGTCCTCGGCGTCGGCGGGAACCACCACTTCGAGGCCGGGCGTGTGCATGAACCAGCTCTCCAGCGCCTGCGAGTGCTGCGAACCGGCGGACTTGGTGATGCCGTCCGGCGCGCGCAGCGTCATCGGCACGACGCACTGCTCGCCGAACATGTAGCGCA